>ULXY01051060.1_pt1 | contig 15722 bp, 18 predicted proteins | sample 1961741 | NCBI WGS metagenome assembly ULXY01 (sample SAMEA4835851, study PRJEB28245) | human gut metagenome | biome: gut microbiome; material: fecal sample | place: Denmark | collected 2008
AGAAGAAGTAAATGAAGAACCAATTTATGAAGAAGAAGAAGTAAATGAAGAATCTTCTGATGAAGAAGATACAGATACTGCGGAAGAGCCTTCTTATGAAGAGCCAACTGTTTCAGATTCTTCAACCGGAGCTTCCATTGCCACAACCGCAAGTAATTATGTAGGTTGTTCTTATGTTTGGGGCGCTACTGGACCAGATAGTTTCGATTGTAGTGGTTTAGTATCATATGTATTTAGTTCTTATGGAATTTCTGTTCCAAGAACTGCAGCAGACCAGTATTACGGTGGAACACAGATTGATGTTTCTACTGCGGTTTCAACACCAGGTGCATTAATCTTTTATCATGGATTAGGTCATGTAGCTATTTCTCTTGGAGATGGTTCTGTAGTTCATGCTTCAAATAGCGATACTGGTGTAATCATTAGTGATGCTTATTATTCAACTCCTGATGGAGCTGCTGTTTACTTTTAATTGATTTTTTATAAAAAATTTGGTATTATATATACATAAGATAAAGGAAATGATTTTTCCTTTATCGACTTACCCGATTAGTACAGTGGAAAGAATGTGGCGCTACGGACGCCAAGCCGGGGGTTCGATTCCCTCATCGGGTGTTAGGAGGATTTAGATGTATTCAAAAAAAGTTTATTTCTATTTACCAGGTTTTTGTGGACATTTTAAGTTATGTGAAATGCTTGCATATGCTTATACTTTTAAAAGAGAAATGTTCTATGATAATATAGAGATTGGAGCTTTTTATGATTCTCCTAATTGTATTTGGAATGGCGGAAGGTTACTCTTAGATAAGGATTATGATTTAATTCATATTAAAGATACTTTTCAAAGATACAATATTCCAGTACGATTTACTTTTACAAATAGTCTTTTAGAAGAACAACATCTAAATGATGAAAAATGTAATTCAATTACTGAAATCTTTAATACTGGTAATAATGAAATTTTATGTAATTCTTCTGTATTAGAATCCTATTTAAGAGAAAAATATGGAGATAATTATAGATATATTTCATCTATTACGAAATGTTTAAGAGATAATGCAGAACAACAAGATGCAGAAATTTCTAAAAATTATTTTTTAACAGTCATGGATTTTGATTGGAATAATGATTTTGAATTTTTAGAAAAAATTCAAAATAAAGAAAAATGTGAAATACTTGCTGACCCTTGTTGCATTCCTAATTGTCCTAATCGGCAAAAGCATTATCAAGCAATCGCAGAAATTGAATTATATGGAAAGACAGATATTAATTTTACTTGTTCAAGTCGTGGTTCAAGATATTACGAGTTAAGAAAGTATAAAAACTATATTAGCCCGCAAGATATTGAAAAAATTTATTTACCTTTAGGTTTTAATCATTTTAAACTGGAAGGGCGGCAAATGAATGATTTAGAATTAATTGAAGTTCTTGTAGATTATTTGATAAAAGATGAATATAAATTAGAAGTTCGTTCTAATTTACAAACTGTAAATCATCCACTTTTATAAGAAAGGAGTTTTATATTATGAAGTTGACAAAGATTTCACAGGTAGAAGATTTTCTTGCAATAGTAAACACTTGTAAAGGAGATGTAACACTTGCTTCTCAGTATGGTGATAAATACAATATGAAATCTCTCTTAACACAGTATGTTGCTATTGGAGCATTACTTGGAGAAAGAGGAGATGAATTAGAACTGTTTTGTTCTTCAAAAGAAGATGAAGCTAAGTTCTTAAAATTCTTCAACGAAAATCCAGAAATTATGTAAGACCTGCAAAGGTCTTTTGGATTCGGAAGTGTCATACAACGGTTAGTATGCGGTGCTGATAACGCCGTCACGAAAGTTCGATTCTTTCCACTTCCATCTTTATAAAAATCAAAAAATAAAATAAATTGATTTTTATAAAAATAAATGTTATAATAAATATATAAGTTAATAAAGATACTCTTTCCAATCAGTTTTGAAATTTCTTCCGTCTAAAGAATGAGGTGGCGGTAAAGAGAGAAAAGACTTTATTGACCGAAAGACGAAGTCTGCAATATTATTTAGTTAAAAGAATATACTGCATATACTAAAAACCTTCAGGTTCGACTCCTGATTGTATCTTGCTCTCACGGGAGGGTTTCGTCTTGAGAATTAAAAACGGAATGTGGTGCAGCTTGGTAGCACGCTTGATTTGGGTTCAAGAGGTCGTGGGTTCGAATCCCGCCATTCCGATTAATACTTGGGAAGTTAGCTTAGAAGCAGCTATCTTTTAAAGAGTGGGACTTTAAATCCGAAAGTATGAAAAACTTCAATAGAAGATAAAAGAGTAAAAGAATAGGATGTAAAGAGTTATGATGCATCACCCCGTAATTGGTAAGGACAAATCTCCCTTTGGCGTAATAGCACACCAAGTATTTATAATTATCCTATGCACGATTGATTTCTATTTATTTCAACTGGCTGGAATATCTTAGAAAAACACTTGGGTATCGTTAAGAAAAGGTTTGAAGGTAGAGAGTAAACTGTTTTGAGAAAATAATGATAATAGTCAGGAAAAACATTATGAGTATTTTAATAAGTACAATCGAGAATATATAACTATTAGAATGGTTCGAATCCATTCCATAGGACTCCCGCTCTAAGGAGTAGGCGGTATAAAACGAACTAAACCATCTTCCAAGAGCCCCGGCTATGAAATGAGTACCGCTACTTGGTCGAGACCTAAGCCCCATGGTACTAAAGGAGCATGCGTGAATATCAGACCTTGCGGCGTTCCGCAAGTTAGGGTTAAAAAGTACCTGAAACGCTAGGCATTATATCATTTGATTTTTTATAAAATAAATGATATAATAAATATATAAAGTAAATAATAATTGCAAGGTGCTAAGGAAGTTTATCTTCTGAGGGTTCTGTAGGCTACAGATGTAAGGCGAGTGCAAATCCACCCGATTATTAAAATATAATAGACTCGGATCAGCAAATTTCTTTTAATATAGTTAAAAGGAAAAACAAGAACGCCGGTAACCCGGCTCCAGCCGATGACCAATAATTTGAGTTGAAGTAAATAGGAATTATTGATAGGATTACTATTAAAACTTTACGAGTCTTGTTAATTAAAAACCTCTCTTTTAAAAATTTAAGAAATATCTTTTAAGACACACACAGCAAATTTTGCTTATAGCAAATTATTAACACTGGTTCGAATCCAGTTTTATGCTCAGGGTGCATAAATAGCCAAGCGGTTAGGCAATAATTCAAAATGTGTCTTGAAATGATGGGGTATCGCCAAGCGGTAAGGCACAGGACTTGGGAATGTCGTTTAAACGTAAGACCTAAGATGTGAGTTCAAGACTCTCCATTCTCTCTGACTCCTGTATACACTGGTTCGAATCCAGTTATCCCAGTTTAATATTAAATCATAAAATCTTATGTGTATGGTATCTGAAATGGTGCTGATGGAGATAGCTACGAAATAGTTTAGGAATAAGTAGCACGATTTAATATTTTAAAGTCTGAGTTAAGGAAGATGCTTAGCCATAGATGACCTATGAGAGTCTCCCAAGGTTGCTTTGTGCTATAGCCTTGTAAATCAATGGGAAGCATGAGATTCTGGTGAGGGGCTTACACTTCACTGTCCTTGTAAGCTAAGGGCTTGACAGAGATGGTATCGAAAGCTAATTTTATTAAAAGTGTCATCTTTTAATGAAGTGAACAAACAGATACATACAGCAATTATACTGCTCATATAGGGCGCTTTCCTGCTAAGAAAGAATATTTCAGTATCTGGTTATTTTTTATCCTGTTTTTTAAGCACACTATTCTACGAGAATGGCTGATAAATAAAGGAGATTGAATATGTATATTTGTCCTACTTGTAAAAGAAAATTTGAAAAAGAAGAAAGTCTTTCAAAGCATTTTCTTTCCTGTTGGAAAAAACAATATCCATCTCATGTTTCTAAATCTGCTCCAAGGAGTGAGAACATTGAAACAAGACAGGTAAATGAAGATATAATGAATTTTTTCAATTCTTTTAAGGGGTAAGAATAATGGCAGAAGTTTTAGTAAAAACTCATCTTATTGTAACAGATGTGCATGAAGAATATAATATTAATTGGTGCGGCAAGATTATTAATACAAAACCAAAAATTAAAAATGGCAAACCTATATTTGCGGTTATTGGTAGTCGAGGACGCATTGAATTAAATACAACTGATATGCAAAGAGTTGAGAAATGTGCTAAATTATTAACTGCTCCAAAAGGTAGACAAGCTATTACAAGTGATACAGCTCATATTTATATTATAGAAGAAAATGATAAAGAAACTTTGATGGGCGTTTTAACTCATAATCATGTTAAGAGTTATGCTCCAATGTTTGATAAAGTTGATTTCGTTTAAATCTTGGGGAGTTATACCGTAGGGGTAGCGGGCCAGTCTGTAAAACTGGTGGCTTCGGTCTCGGGTGGTTCGACTCCATCACTCCCCATCAGGGTGCAACCTAACAGTTCCCTTTAATAACTGGCTTCGGCAAGCAGGGACTAACTGCTGCATAAGAGGTAAACAGGCTCTTAAAAATAATAGGTATTTTATATATGCGTAGTGAATATGGCACGAATTATAAAGGTATCCTTAATACAGTCTTTTAAACAATCCTATTTAAGTTGACCATATTGAATAAAGACTTTATTAATGGGAAGATAGTCAATAAAAACTAAAGTAGTGAACCAGACCCTTGATGGATTTTTATAGGTGGGTTTAGTGCAAGGAGCATGAACAATGAACGCTTGCAGAGTAAGGGGTCGCATGAAAAGATTTTTATTGGCTATTTTTTATATAAATCTAGCTCATATGAAAAGCATAGGCTGCTTGCGCCGGACCCGAACGAGAGAACCGCAAACCCAAAACAAAAAAGTGTTTTAGAATTTTTTAGACAAAAAGATTACTATATTGATTTTATATAAAAAATATTATATAATATATTTATATTAAAGATAAGAGATAAAGGAGATTTAAAAAATGATGAAAACTACTTTTGGTAAAGAAAAATATCGGGTATTTGTAGATCAGAATCAGCGAAAGGTAATTGCAGTAAGCACTTATGCAGGTAAAAATGTAAAAGGCTATGCAAAGGCAGATCCAAGAGATACTTTTGATATAGAAAAAGGTACTAAGCTGGCTATCGCCCGTTGTAACGCAAAGATTGCAGAAAAAAGAGCTAAGAGAGCTACAAGTAAAGTTTCTGAGGCTCTCCAGGAGCTTGCAGAAGCTCAGAAGCATCTTGCAAAAATGCAGGAATATCTTTTAGACGCAAATGATGCTTACAATGTAGCAAAAGCAAATGTTGCGGCTATTGAGAAAACACTTTAATATAAAGGGGCATATGCCCCTTATATTTTTAATATAGGAGGTTTCATATGCGAAGAAATGCCAGAGGAATTAGAAGAAAACAATCTATTAGAAAAGCAAAACACAAAAGATATATTGCTGAAGTAGTATATGGATGGGAAGATGGATGGTATAGAAATCTTCATGCCTATAGTAAAAATAAGGTTTTTTGTTCATGTGAATGTTGCTCTGGTCAATTTAAAACAAATCCAAAAGGACATTATAGTGCGGGAAAACGCAATTGGCGCCGAATGGATCGTCGCAGATGGAAGAGTATGGATGAGCAAGAAAAAGATTTTTCGCAAGCCTAAGCCGCAACCACCAAATTGGTTTTGGTTAGATACTGATGGCTGTTGGGATTGTAATTGTGACCATCATGGATGCAATAATTGTAAGCGACTAAAAGAAATGCGTAAAGTCGAAAGAGATAGATGTGAACGAAAAGAAAAACAAATAATTCAGTCTTATTATTAAGACTGGATTATTTTTATTAACCAGCAAACTATTTTTTTAACCTCCTCAAGATATAATAATTATACAACATTTTTAATTAAAAAATCAATTTGATTTTTTATAAAAAATATTATATAATTATTATAGAAACATAAGGAGATGATAAATATGAAAAAAATGTTCGGAACAATGTTAGCTACTGAAGATTATGCTTTAGGAGCAAGACGTTTATATGATAGTTTAAAAACTGTCAATAGTATTTATCAAAATGATTTTTTTATTTTATTAGCCAGTAACATAAATATAGATAATATAAAAAAAATCTTTCCTGAAAAAGGTGTTTTTATTGCAAATTTTAATCTTTTAAACATTCCTAATTTAGATAGAGATGAAAGGATTAAATATACAATAAATAAAATTTATGCTTTTCAAGTACCAGTAGGAATCAAATTATGCTTAGTTGATTCAGATATATATTTTATTAAAAACTGCGATCATTACTTAGACTTTCCTGCGGGGAGTGCTTACCCAGCCGCACATCCTCCTCATAGTGCGAATGGTGGAGTCATTATTTTTGAAAATGATTTTCAAAGTTTCTTAAAAGGAAAGGAAATTATTGATAATTTTAATGGTGATTTCCGCATTAATGATGAGTATATATGGAAAGAATTATGGCAGAATTTTTCAACTGATTATGAAAAGCATTTACCTATTGGAGATTGGTATAATAATGAAGAACAAATGCGAATCATTCATGAAGATGGATTTCCAAAACAATGGATGGTAAATTGATTTTATTTTAAAAATATTATATAATATATTTATAAGATAAAGAAAGAGAGAATGATAAATAAATGCAAATTGTAAACACAGGAAGTATTTATAGAATTTATGATAACAGTGTTCAGACTTCAGATAAATTACCTGCCCAGTGTTATCAGGTAGATTTTAATCCACAAGCAGGATTCTATTTAACTAAGTATGATGACATTAAAATCTCTGAAAAGATTTACGGAGTTCATCTTCAGAAAGTCCAAAAGGTATTGGGTTCTTTCAAACTTGTTAATAGAAATCTTGGTGTAATTTTATCTGGCGATAAGGGCATTGGAAAATCTCTTTTTGCTAAATTACTCGCGGCAAGAGGTATAGAAGAGGGCTATCCGTTAATTATTGTGAATTGTTACTATCCAGGAATTGCGGATTTTCTTACTTCAATCCAGCAGGAGGTTGTAGTTCTTTTCGATGAGTTTGATAAAACATTTTCTGGTAAAAGAGATGAATCAAATTCTATCGACGATCCGCAGACAGAAATGCTTACACTTTTTGATGGATTAAATCAAGGAAAGAAACTTTTTGTAATCACTTGCAATGAGTTAAGAGGGTTGAACGATTATCTTGTTAATAGACCTGGTCGTTTTCATTATCACATTCGCTTTGAGTATCCAACAGATATGGAAGTAAAATCCTATCTTGAGGATCAAGTTCCAGAGTGTATGTATGGTGAAATTAATAAAGTAATTGCATTTAGTCACAAGGTTAATCTTAATTATGACTGTTTGCGGGCAATTGCTTTTGAGCTTACTCTTGGCTCTACCTTCGAAGATGCAATTAAAGACTTAAATATCATTCGTATTGAAAAAGAAACTTATAACGCAATTCTTTATTTTAAAGATGGCGGACATGTCAAAAGAACTGTTTATCTTGATTTATTTGAAGAAGAGACTATTACCATGGATTGTTATGATGAGAATGGTTTTAATTTCTGTGCTTCATTTGAATCTGGCGATATAACCTATGATTATGATAGGGGCGGCATGATTATTGATGGTAAAAAGGTTAGTCTTAACTGGTTGCCTAAATACTATGATGATAATGATGAAGAGATTGCGGCTCTCAAAAAACGTCAGGAAAGAGAGGTAGATTATATTTCTCTCCGTAGAGCTGGAACAAAAAATCTTCATTATGCTCTTTAAATAAAAATTTGCTTTTAAAAAAAATATATGTTATAATTTATATATAAATTAAAAAAGACACTTTCTCAGCAATTAAAGAAAATGGATAATAAAATTGTGTTGTGAATGATTTTTAGAGGGTTCAAATCCCTCAAATGAAAAATAAAGTGTCTTGATGAACTATTCAAGATAAACTCCTCACCGGAGTGTGAGGAGTATTAAGCTGGTATGGTGGAACGGTATACACGGCGGACTTAAAATCCGCTGGCTCCGAGCCTTGCGGGTTCGAATCCCGCTACCAGCACTAACTAAAAATCAATAGGAGGGATAATATATGTTCTATCATATTGGTACAGTCTTCTAAGTCCTTGGAAAGGAGGATTTAGATAATGAGTAGAAGTTATAAAAAAACGCCTTGGGCTGGAGACAAAAAAGGCAAAATAAAAAAACGGATTGCAAATCAGACAGTTCGTTCTTGGCTGAAACAGCATCCAGATGTAAAACTTTCAAAAAGCGATTTTAAAAAAATTTATGAAACTTGGGATATTTGTGATTATGGATATAAAATGACTTGGGAAGAATATTGGGAAAGTGAAATTAGACATTATTATTGGTTTAAAATGAATTTTCCTGAAGCAAAGAAATCTAAGTATTGTAAGTATCCAGACAAAAAAAAACTTATAGACAGTGGTACAAATGGTATAAAATGAAATGATTTGATTTTTATAAAATTTTTTGATATAATAAATATAGAAAGTTAAAGAACTTTCCTCTTTTTAAATTTCTCTTAAAAATAGCAAATGTTTTAAACATTTGCTAAATATGCGGGTGTGGTGTAGTTGGCAACATACGTGCCTTCCAAGCATGTGTCACGGGTTCAAATCCCGTTACCCGCTCTAAAGAGCCATAAACTGCAAAATAATTTATATCTTTAAATGGATATTATTAATAAAATTACATACATATTAAAATATGATGATGCAATGCTTCTCAGTAAACTAAATAGGCTGGGCTCTTGATATATAAAGCAGTATTAGTAAAAAGAAGCATCTATTTAATTTTTAATGGTTTTATAATTTACATTAAGGCATAAACAGCAATCGTTGATTAAATTCAAGCAAATATTTTATTATATGAGAATAAAACATATTTTTGAAAAAGGATGATTATTATGCCTTGAAAAAAGGGCATTTTTGCCCCTCTTTTTGTGCCAGTAGCTTAGTTGGCAAAGCACCGGACTTTTAATCCGGTTACCGCGGGTTCAAGTCCCGCCTGGCACACTTTTTAAAGGAGAATGAATATGAAAATTATGACATCTTATTTTTATCAGATTCGATTTTTTAAACCTTATATGATTCCTCTTAGTACAGCTAAATGGGATCCTAAATGGTTTCATAAAAGCCAAGGTCAAGATTATCAATTTAAAGATAAAAATGGAGTGTGGAATGGTTTAAGAGCAGAGCCATTTGCGCCAGGTCCTTTATGTGAAGGATTATGCTCTGGTCCAAAAGGATGTGCAAGTGCCGCAAATGATTGTATGTTTTTAAAAACCTATAAAATGCAATTAGAGCATTTAGATTTTCAAGATATTCTTTCAAGGATTGAGTCTATTGGATATGCTGTTAAAGAGCAAGAAAAATTCCAAGAGGAACCAGTTGTAATCTTAATTGTGCATGAAGCTTTTGGAAATCATTGTTCAGAACGTGAGCCAATTCAAGAGTGGTTTGCGGAGAATGGGTATCCGATAGAAGAGTTTCAGGCGGGATAGCCAAGTTGGTTAAGGCGGCGGTCTGCAAAACCGCTATTCAGGGGTTCGAGTCCCCTTCCCGCCTCTTAAAAATCTTAATTGATTTTTAAATAAAAATATAATATAATATATATGTAAGATAAAGAAAGGTGCTTACAGCTAAAAAAAATATTTTTATACTGTGGTAGGTATAAACGAAAGTAAAGGGAATGTTGGTTCATATCCAGCCAGAAGTAATTCTGTAGTTTAAGTGGGAAAAATTAAAACGCCCTAACCGAAAAGTATCTTGTTAAAAATCAATTACGACCTTGTAATAAGGTTAAGAGAAAAAGGAGATTTTATCTATGAATAGTTTTATGAATGGAATGAAAGCAGCTACAAACTTCACAACAACTGAAAATGGTGCTATTACACATAAGACAACTAATTCCGATTTGTTGGATATGTTCGCACTTGGTGGAGCATATCGTAACAGAAGCGATGATGATGTAAAAACACTTGTAAGAAATGCTTTCAGAGAGAACCCTGTTTACGCTCTGAAATGTTTATTCTACCTGCGTGACGTGCGTGGTGGACAGGGTGAGCGTAGATTTTTCCGTGTAGCAATCAAAGATCTGGTTGCTGTCGATAGAGAAGCGGTACGTAGAAACCTGATTCATGTACCTGAGTTTGGTCGTTGGGATGATCTGTATGTATTCGTAGGAACACCTCTTGAAGGAGATGCTCTGAAGATTATGAAAGACCAGCTCGCACTTGATGTTCAGTGCAAAACTCCATCTCTGCTTGCAAAATGGCTGAAATCTGAGAATACTTCTTCTCATGAGTCTCGCAGACTTGGAAAAGTAACTCGTAAATATTTTGGAATGACTGCAAAGCAGTATCGTAAGACTCTTTCTATCCTTCGTGCTCGTATTAACGTTCTTGAGCGTTTGATGTCTGAGAATCGTTGGGATGAAATTGAGTTCGATAAGATTCCATCTAAAGCAGGTATGAAGTATAAGAACGCTTTCGCAAGACACGACATTGAGCGTGCAAAAACTGGAGCACAGACTTATGCGGACTTTGCTAAGGATGAGACTAAGACTGTTAATGCGGCAGTCCTGAATCCAGTAGATATCGCAAGTCAGATTTTCGGTTATGGTGGATACTACGGTGCTCCAACTCAGACTAAGCGTTTGATGTGGGATAAATATTGGGCAAACCTTAAAGACTATTACAATGGTCATGAGGAGAACGGAATTGCAATCGTCGATGTATCTGGCTCTATGAGTGGTACTCCAATGAATGCGGCAGTATCTATGGGTGCTTATATCGCAGAGCGTGGTAAAGGTCCTTTCCAGAACCATTTCATCACATTCTCCAGCAATCCTCAGCTTGTTAGATTTGATGGAGTGGATATTTACGATAAATTCCAGAGAGCACGTTCTGCTGACTGGGGTGGAAGCACAAACATTGAGGCAACTTTTGACCTTATGTTAAATGTCGCTCTTAAAAATAAAGTTCCTGCTTCTGAGATGCCAAAAACTCTTTATATCTTCTCTGATATGGAGTTTAATGGTTGTATGTCTTTTGGACGTCCTTCCAGAAATCGTTGGAGTTATGGAAACCGTATTACCGGTGGTATTGATGAAATCAATACTATGCTTGAGAACATTGCTCAGAAGTGGATGGCTTATGGCTATGAGCTTCCAAGAGTAATCTTCTGGAATCTTGATGCAAGACAGAATAACATTCCAGCCCTTGGCGGAAGATTCTCATATGTATCTGGATTCTCAATGACGATGGTAGAAGAAATTCTCTCTGGAGAAGATGGCTACTCTCTCATGATGAAGAAGCTCGATTCTGAAAGATACTCTTGTATTCAGTAAAAATATGCGAGCTGGAATTTTCCAGCTCGTTTTTTTTGGATAAGATAGACTCAACCTTTTATTTAAAAAAGAATATAATATATAAGAAAAGGAAGAGTCTATATGAGATTTATAGATATAACAGGTCAAAAATTTAATCATCTACAAGTTTTAGAAAGGGTTCCAGGAACCTCTCCAATACAGTGGAAATGTAAATGTGATTGCGGAAAAATAGTAAATGTAAGAGGTACCTATTTACGAAATGGACATACTAAATCATGTGGGTGTGAAAGAGTAAAAGCTGGACAACAACAAGGTAAAAAAAATTTAAACGATTTATCTGGTCAACATTTTGGATTCTTAACAGTATTAAAAGATACAGGAAAACGACAAAATAAAAATGTAGTATGGTTATGTAAATGCGTGTGCGGTAATGAAACAGAAGTTCTTACAACTAATCTTCGAGATGGTTCTACAAAATCTTGTGGATGCATTAAAAAATCTTTTGGTGAAGCTAAAATAGAATCAATCTTAAAAGAAAATAAAATTTCTTATATTTCTGAATTATGTATTCCAGAATTAAATAATGCAAGATATGATTTTGCAATTTTAGAAAATAATAAAATAATTCGCTTAATAGAATTTGATGGAGAACATCATTATCAAGAAATATCTTTCCATAAAGATAACAGATATAGTTTAAAAGATAGACAAGAACGAGATAAAAAGAAAAATGAATGGGCTAAAAATAATAATATTCCACTAGTTAGAATCCCATATTGGGAAAAAGAAAATATTGCTTTAGAAATGCTAATGGATTCTAAATATGAGGTAAAATAATGACAATTAAAGAAGCTATTGAAGTATTAAAAAATCTTCATATTTCATTTGAAGACTCAGATAAAAGAGAAAAAATTAAAGAAGCGTTAGAAATAGCAATTGCAGTCCTTGATAATGAAGATTATTGAACATGGTAGAAACTATTCTGTCTGGTAAGGATGGATATGATCTGATGATGGAGAAGTTGAACACTGAGCGTTATGCCGTTATCGGTTAATGCTCCTAATTTTCCCTTCCGAGAAATCGGGAGGGATTTTTTTATGCCTTTAAAGAACGCATAATCTACTCCGGCCGGCCACAACCATAAAGACCGAAAATCAAAATGAAAATTGCTTTTAGTATTTTTTTCCTGGGCAAAGCCGTTATATTACATTCGTGATTTTTTTAAGTGCTTATAGCAGGGAAATTTAAAAGAAAGGAGTAGCTTTATATATGATTATTACTACATCAAATAGTGGACATACTGCATATGGATTGAAAGATTATGTAATTGACAGGAAAGCTGATTTAGAAGATCTTCCAGTTGATGTTCCTATGGGCAGTACTGCTTTCTGCATTGAAGATAGTTCCGTATATATGATTAATAGCTCCAGAGAGTGGGTGGAAATCTAAATGGCAATAGATGTTGTAACTCTTGCTCTTGCAAAAAAATATACAAAAGAATCTTTAGAGGGCGCAGGCGCTCTTAAGGGTGAAAAAGGAGACCCATTTACCTATAATGATTTCACTCCCGAACAACTTTTAGCTCTAAAAGGTGAAAATGGTATTGACGGCAAATCAGCCTATCAGCTTGCAGTTAATAACGGTTTTGTTGGAACTGAAGCTGAATGGATTACTTCTCTAAAAGGAGAAACAGGACCGATCGGTCCAGCAGGACCGCAAGGTCAAACTGGAGAGACTGGCGCCACCGGTCCAGTAGGACCGCAAGGTGAAGTTGGACCAAAAGGCGATAGTTATCAAATTACAGAAAGCGATTATGCGGCGATTGCAGGCATGATTTCAGTCCCATCTAAGACTTCAGAATTAACTAATGATTCAAATTTTGTTAATGATATTAAATTAAATGGAGAACCTGTGGCAAATCAGAATGGCTCTATTGATTTGCAGCTTGGTAACTTAGATACTACTCTTGGAGAGACTATTACGTGTAATCAAACAATTGGTGGTATTGCTGCTGGTACTACTTTTTCTGAAGATACTACTCTTGCTGATATTATTAGAGCTTTATTAAAAATTCCTGTTGTTGAAACAGACGGAGCAATTTATTATGGACTATCACGTGATATTCCAAATTCTATTAATGGATTAACTCCTGTTACCATTGATAGAGACACTCTTCTTTCTTCTGGTTATACTTATAAGAATATCAACACTGATAATCAGCGTGTTGTATTAGCTATTCCTAAATCTTTTGGAATTGTTTGTTATCAGATTTCAGTTAGTGGATTTAGTATTGGTTTTGACTCTGTAGAAACTGATAAATATATTATCTATTATGATGGACTCTCTACTGGTTCATTTAGATATGTATATAGTTTTGAGGAGGTTTAAGTATGATTATTTTACCACAAGGATTTAAAGTATCATCCTCAGAACCGATAGATGCTAGAATTCTTTTAACCAAAGAAGAAATGAAAAATATCAATCAAAATATAATGCCAAATATATATTTTGCATTATGTAAAGATGATGGAAAATTATATTTATACAATAAAAACAACTCTTTTAATGATATTACTGGATATTTCTCTTTATATGAATCTCAGGTTTATGCAGATTCTATTACTCAAGAGGATATAGACCTAATTATTGGAAAAATTAAAGAGGAACTATAAAGAATAATATTCTTTATAAAATAAAATTTTTATTAAAAAGGAGGACATAAAATATGCCTGATATGAAGAAATTTTTAGATCAAGAAGGATTGGCTCTTTTATGGAGAAAGATTGAAGCTGAATTAAAAACTAGAGATGGCGGAATTTCAGAACTCTCTGATTTAATTGAAGTTGTTGAAACTGCATTTAATAGTTACAAAACTTCAAATGATACTGCAGTGCAAACTAATACGACAGATATTGCTAGCGTTTCTAGACGAGTTGATAGTATTGAAACTGAAATAAATAATGCAGAAGCATTCGAACCAATATCAGACAGTGATATTGATGCTCTTTTTGTTTAAAAAAGATATAAATATAAAAAGGAGATAAAAATTATGCCTTTATTAAAATATTTATTATCTAATCATTTAATTAAAGTAGATAGCTCTTTAATGAAAATTGATGAAAATAGAAAATGCTAAAGTGCCTGGGCTTTATGATGAAAATGATAATTTAATTAAAGCTTGGGATGAATTGGTAGCAGAAGGGCTGGTGACTGTTGAATAATGCGTACTTTAAAGAGAGTAGATAAGAATTTAGCGGGTAAATTGAAGATTCCTAATAATATAACTAATATTGATAGTTTTGCTTTTAGCGGATGTAACAATTTAATATCAATAGATATCCCAAATAGTGTAACTCGAATTGATTCTGGTGCTTTTCAAGGTTGCAAAAATTTAACATCAATTCATCTTTCTGATAATATAACTTCTATTAATTGGGGAACTTTTGATAGTTGTAACAATTTAATATCAATAGATATCCCAAATAGTGTAACTCGAATTGGGGAGGGCGCCTTTAATTATTGTACGAGCTTAACATCAGTAAATATTCCAGATAGTGTAATTAGTATTGATAAGTTGGCTTTTAGAAATTGTAAAAAATTAACCTCAATAAATATTCCAGATGGTGTAATTAGTATTGGAGAAAAAACTTTTGAAGACTGTGCAAATTTAACTTCAATAAATATTCCAGATGGTGTGACCAATATTGGACAAGAAGCTTTTAAAAATTGTGCAAATTTAACTTCAATAAATATTCCAGATGGTGTAACTATTATTGGAGGTTCAGCTTTTGCTGGTTGCACGAATTTAACTTCAATAAATATTCCAGATAGTACTTCTGAAATTTATGTAGGAGCATTTAAAGATTGTGTAAATTTAACTTCAATTCGTTTTCCAGATGGATCAAAGTATGTTGCTGAGAGAGTTTGTGAAGGATGTTCAAACTTAACTTCTGTTGTTATAGCTGATAGTGTTGAAACAATTTATAAGTATGCTTTTTCTAAATGTTCTAATTTAATATCTATAGATATTCCTAGTAATATAACTAAAATTAGTTCATATGCTTTTAGTGACTGTACAAATTTAACTTCAATTACTATTCCTAATAGTGCTGTTGATATTGAAATACATGCTTTTGAAAATTTACCTTATATGCCAAAAGGAACTTATGAATATAATTCTATGAAATATAAAAATGGAATATTATGTACTGGTATTTGGGAAGATGATTTATATTACAAAGATGGAATATTAGGTACTGGTATTTATGAAGATAAATATTACAAAGATGGAGTACGTAGTATATTATTTACTGGTATTTATAATGATAAATACTATGAAAATGGTATGCT
>ULXY01000821.1_pt1 | contig 15578 bp, 11 predicted proteins | sample 1961741 | NCBI WGS metagenome assembly ULXY01 (sample SAMEA4835851, study PRJEB28245) | human gut metagenome | biome: gut microbiome; material: fecal sample | place: Denmark | collected 2008
TTCACCGACCTGCCCCCTATCTCATGGGGGCAGTATCAGTTATAAAAACGGACATTAAAATACCATTTATCCAAAGAGATCATTCATCCTTACCTCACTATTCACCAATCCACTATGCATATTCTGCTTCACCCCATAAGTCGTGATGAAAGTATGCAGCAATGCCTTCTTCGTCTTGGTCGCCACAGAGAAGGAAGACATCCTGTCACGCAGCCGCTGCTCATAGCTGGCATCTATCACAAACTCATCCTTGGCATATTTCATCTCACAGATATTGATAGCTCCATCAGCACGGTCTATCAGCATATCAATCTGACCTCCTCGCCATTCTGCACCAGTAGAATCTACAAAAGGACGGCAGGACCAGGAATAAACATTCGCCAAAACACCAGAAATACCCAATGCCTTCTTGATCTGTGGGATATGATGTAGGCATACCTGTTCGAAAGCATAACCGCTCCAGGCTGTTCTACTTCCCGAATTGCGCATGTTACTCCAGAAGTTCTTATCCTGCCCACTGTTATTTGCCACAAAACGGGTATAGAACAATGAGTATAAGTCAGTTAACTGATATAGGGCATCCCTTTCACTCTTTCCTATGGTAGCATATTTCCTGATAAAATCGCATTTTTTCAGATTCTCCAGGATTTCTGATAACTGTCCACCGCCTTTCAGTTTCAACTCATCCATCAATTCCTTACGGGTCATCCCCTTCATTTTTTCAGAAAGCACCTCTACTATCTTGCGATAATGCTTGGAGTCATTAAAGAGAGAACGGAAGAGGAAATCGAATTCTCCACGTAATGGCGAATCCTGCGAGAAAAACAGTCTGTCGATGCACACATCTAACGGCACACCACGCTCCAGCATATCAAGATAATAAGGAATACCCCCCAATATCATATACACATCCAATACCTGCTGGCGGGTAAGAGCAAGGCCTTTCAATTCGTTTAAGAACAGCTCTGTCTCGCCCAGAGAGAATGGAGCCAGATAGATCTGCCGGGTAACGCGACCATACAATCCGCCCTTATCGCCTATAAATTTAGCCAACATCCACGTGGTGGAAGAACCACAGACGATAAGTTTCAGTTGAGGGACCATAGAAGCCCATGAATTCCAGAAATAACTGAAAGCTGCGATAAAATTGCTTTTGGGCGTATCCATCCAAGGCAACTCATCAAAGAACAGAACAATCGGTTCCTGCAGAGATAAGCCCGACAGATATTCACGCAAAGCAGCAAAAGCCTCAAACCAGGTTTTCAGCTTGGGCACGGTCTGCTTAGCATACTGCGCCAACGCCATCCGAAACTGCTCCAGCTGTACCGCACGGCTCACTTCATACATACCAATAAAGGAAAAGGCAAACTGGTCGTTGAACATTTTTCGAACCAAAAAAGTCTTTCCTACGCGCCTACGACCATAGACAGCTATCAGTTCTGCCTTATTGCTTTTACAACGTTCCAGAATGAGTTTCTGCTCATATTCACGTCCTATTATTCCGTTTGCATCCATAACTTTCTGATTTTATTTCATTTATACTAAATTTTATCGGTGCAAAGATAAACAAAAAAAATGAAATCTGCAAGGATAGTACCGCCCTAACTGCCTTTTTTAACATAGTTAGGGCGCACCTATAAACGATAACACCGCCCTAACTACCTATTTTTATATAGTTAGGGCGGTGCTATCGCAAATACATCCCCTCTTCCTCCCCTATCTCATGGGGACAGTATCAGTTATGAAAACGGACATTAAAGGGGGAGCATTATCACTCTATAACCCAATCTATCCAATTTTCAGGCGTAACGATGCACTTATCTTTCACCTGATAAGCAGAAAGGAAAGAGGCCGGGAACTTTGTATTGGCACGCCTAGGATTCCACTTCATTTCAAACAGGGAAAACTGACCATCACACTCCTCCAGATAATCAATCTCCTGCTGCTGACTGGTACGCCAAAAATAGCTGTTTACATATCGTCCAGCATTTTGATTGGCCTTCATTCGCTCACTAATGAAGAAGTTCTCCCACAAGGTCCCCACATCCTGCCGGAGAGCAAGAGGTGCAAAGTTTTGCAAAATAGCATTACGTATTCCATTATCATAAAAGTAGAATTTCTTAGCACGTTTCAACTCCGTACGTAAGTTGCGACTAAAGCCATTCAACTTGAATATGATATAACACTTTTCGAGCAAATCAATGTACTTCTCTACCGTTTTATTATCTGTTCCTACGGTTTGCGCCAACTCATTATATGAAACTTCACTTGTAACCTGCAGTGCCAAGGCAGTAAGCAGCTTGGACAACAGGGCTGGGCGCCGAACACTTTCTAAATTCAACAAGTCCTTATACAGATAACTGTTAGACAAATTATACAGCAACTCCTTTGCATCCGTCTCATGATTCATGATATCTGGATAAGAACCATAAACAAGCCGATTCTCTAATGTTTGTTTTACACTAAGCAATCCATGAGCCTTCATCAGTTCTCCTGTAGAAAAAGGGAAAAGATGGTACTCAAACTTGCGTCCTGTCAAAGGTTCGTTGAGCTTATTCTGCAATTCAAAAGAGGAGGAACCTGTCACCAAGAGTTGTACATCTGGGAAATTATCCGTGATTCGTTTCAAAACCATCCCGATATTCTCTACCCGTTGAGCCTCGTCTATCACAACAATAAGATTGTTGCCTATAAGCAGACGCAACTCAGAAGAATTTGCCTTTGCCAGCAACTCTCTTACTTCTGGTTCATCGCAATTCAACATAAGAGTAGGTTCATCACGATTCTCGAGCACCATTTTAAACAGCGTGCTCTTACCCACTTGTCTGGCTCCAATCACGATGATAGCCTTCCCGGAAAATATCCGGGCTTCAATTGTATCTTGTATTTGACGACGTATCATAAATATCCTTTCTTTTAAGTTATGAATCCTTCTTTCTTTCGGATGCAAAGATAAGGAAAAATAATCGTAATCCCAAAATTTATACCTATTTTTGGGATTACAATCCCAAAAAACATAGTAAATTTTGGGATTAGAGCGTTATTTCAACGTTTTTCACCGACCTTCTCCCCCTATCTCATGGGGGCAATATCAGTTTTGAAAACGGACATTCTATCCATCATATCTCCAAGAGACTGTAAATCCATGAAGTTAGCACATAAAAACGGGTACTCTATACCAAAATAAAAAAAATCTTTTAATTTACTTGGTAGTTTAGAGAAAAAAACGTATTTTTGCTGCTGTAAATTGATGAATGTTTTTAAAAAGGAGTAAGTATGAATACATTAGCAATAAACGAGCCTCAATTGTTGGTAACAGTATCAGATCCAGCAATGCTGACAAAATTGAAGAACGCTATCAAAATGCTGAATGGCGTTAGTTCTATTTCTGTCATGAAACCAAAGAAAACAGATCTTGAACTTGCCGAAGAAGACAAGGAGAAAGGCAGAGTTACCCATTGGAATTCTGTTGATGAAATGTTTGATACTATTTTAGGAGAATAATGTATAAACTTGATACAACCAAGAGATTTGACAAAGCTTTAAAGCTTTGCAAAAAGCGCGGCTATCCCATAGAACGCTCCTCATGCTGACTACAGGCACACTTTCCGACGTTTTTAGTAAAACAAGAAGATAATATAAAACATAAATCCCCAACCTGTTGAAGTTTGCAGATAGGGGATTTATGTTTCCTGAAACTCCATTTAGGACTAGACAAGTCTCCTATCTCATGGGGGCAGTATCAGTTATGAAAACGGACATTAAAGGGGGTAGGCTTCCACATTCCATAAGAGAAAAGGGAGGGGAATTGCGGCAAGCATTCCCCTATATATAATAAGGTGTAAGCTCAGGAATACCAATCGGGAAAGGAAGAGGTAAACAGGCTTCAGCGGGAGAAAGACACTCCTCTCCAACTACGTCTCCCAAAAGTTTAAGAAATGCTAAAAAGTCCCTTTTGGGGGCATTTTTCACTAAAAAAATGCATTTTTTCGACTCTTGGTTTAAATTAAGGCAAATTTGAACCAATTTGAACCAATTCAGTTTCATTTATTTTATATATCTTTGCACCCAAATATGAGTTAGTTATCAACGTAAATTGATATTCTTAACGATTGTATAAAGTAAATGAAATTATTCTTATAGGGGATATGACAATACTACTTATCATATTAATAGGAATCGGAATATTTGTACTTCTCGGCATTCTAGGCTGGGGAATACAGCTCTTGGGATTTCTCGGAGGACTCTTAGGTGAGGGCATCACTGGATGCATAGGATGCTTCATCAAGTTCTTTTGGGTGATTCTGCTAATAGCTATATTTATTGCGCTGATACAATAACCAGTCATTTAATCTTAAAAACAATAACCATTATGACATATTGCAAGAAATGCGGCGCAATGCTGCAACCGGGAATGAAATTCTGTACGAAGTGTGGACAACCTATTGACTTGCAACCACAGGCTCCAACCCAGCCACAAGGAGTTAGCAAGCCTCAACGTCCTCAACCACTGAAAGCTATGGCTCCTCAACAGCCTATGAAGCCTCAACCTATGAGACCTCAAGCACCAGGTATGCCCCCAAAACCGATGCAGCCTCAGCGCCCAGTAATGCCTCAGGCTCCACAGACTCCACAAGCCAGCAAGGGTATGTTCACCAATGCCGTTCGCTCTGTAGCAAACGCCATGACTGGTGGTGCACTCAATCGCCAGATTGCAGAAGAACAGAGAAGAGCCGTTAACCAGCAAGCTACTGAAAGCCAGTCGGAAATCCGTGATGCCAGAAATGCACAGCAGCAGGCTGAACAGGCACAGATTGCAGCCGAAAGAGAAGCTGAACGTAGCCGCGACCGCCGCAGTATGGAAGCTGTGGATGGTGTTGACGTGGTAAGAGGCAGAACCATCTGGAATATCCAACCAGGAGAAATCGCCCGCAAGATTAGCGAACGGGAACTCGACGAAATAGAAAAGTTGAAAGGTATCATTGTTCAGGAAGGTTGCACCGCCATCATTTTTGCCAATGGTGAGCTGGTTTCAACCCTCTCAGCAGGTGCATACCTCTTTTATAAGTCTGTAGAAGAAGAGCAGGCTGCTATCAAGAATGCGGTAGAAAAGGCTGAGAAAGATATGGCTGAAGCCGAAAAGCGTGAACGAGACCGCAAGCGCCAGGCTGAGCCTACCTTCCGCCAGCTCGGTATCGTAGGAGAAGTAGGCCGTGGCTTCAACTGGCTCGGTCGCATCATCTTCGGCGAAAAGAAAGGTGAACAGAAAGAAAAAGCCAAGAAGCGCCAACTGGATTATGCCCGCATCTTAGCCCGCATCACCCAGGCTCCTATCCTGTCGGTCTATATCGTCAGCAACCGTTTCATCACCCTCACCTTTGGTGGAGCAATGAACGAGAATGGCGAACTTGCCTTCCAGCCATACACCATTCCGATGGGCATCCATGATGTGCAGATTGGAGTATCTCTCCAGATGAGCATCAGCGATATTCATACCTTCGCCACCAATTATCTTACCGACCGCAACAGCGTAACAACTAGAGAATTACAGCAGTTGCTCAATGGTACCATAGAAACCCTGTTGCGCCAGGAACTCCGCAACCAGAACTACGAGTCTGCCGGACTGACTGCAGAAACAGTAAATGTACTGAAAGAGAAAATCCGCCAGACCATCAACCAACAGGTATTCGGCATAGAATGCACTCAGGTTCTGAATATCACCGACAGCAACCAGGACTTTGAGCGTTTCCGTCAGGTAGAACGCCAGCTCTATAACACAGAGAAGGAACTCGACTTCATGCACCGCACCGGAGAATTCCGAAACCGAATGGAAGTTGAGGCCAACTCCCAGCAGATTTCTTCTGCACAAAACGCCGAGGATTTGCGCCATGCCCTCCAGGGTATCAACAAAGACCAGTTGCTCCACGATGATGAGTTGGAGGAATTCGTCCAGATGCTCGAAAGTCAGAAGCGCATCCGCCAGGCTAAGACCCAGGAAGAGGAGTTCGAAGCCCTGGAAGACCTACGCAAGAACCGTCTGGTCAAGCAGGAAGAAATGGAAGTGCTCGAAGATGAACTTGCACACAAGAAGATTCCTCGTGAGGAAATCACGGAAATCATGCGCATCCAGAGCCAGCAGAACATCGACACAGCCCGTCTCAAGGCAGAATGGGCACTCGATGATTCCCGAACCGACCACGACTGGGAACGTGAAGATCTGGAACGCCGCCGCAACTGGGGCATCGAAGATGAAGAGCGTGAACGCCAGTGGATGCTGGAAGAAAAGGAATACAACCGCGACTTCAACCGCAAGGCGAAGGAGGATGATTACGACTTCCAGCAGATGATGCGTCAACGCGAACTGGATAAGGAAGACCACCTCCTGGCACGCAACGAGAAACTGGAAGACGACCGCCTTGCCTATGAGCGCAACCGCCAGGAAAAAATGGACGATGACCAGTTGGAAGCCAACCGCCACCAGCGTCAGATGGACAAGCTGCAGCAGATGGCTCAGATGCAGGCACAGCTCGACCAGCAGAAATATCAGCACGAAGAGAACGTAGCCACCATTCAGAGCAATGAGCAGATGAATCGTGACAACCATTTCGCCAATATGACCGCCGAACAGATTCGTGCCGCACAACTCTCCCACCTCACCGGAGATGCACAGGTAGCTATGGCAAACGCCTATAACGGCGAGAAGGAAGCCGAAAACCTGCGACAGACTGCAGCAGAAAAGGAAGCAATGATGCAGCAGATGCTACAGATGCAACAGCAGAACAGCAATGCCCAGATGGAAGCCATGATGAAGATGGCCGGCATGATAAAAGATACAGCCACCGGCATCAGCGGCGCCCAGCAAAGCCAGCAGCAACAGCGCATCAACCAGCTGGAAGAGGAAAACCGACGCCAACAGGAGCGAGTAGATCATACCCAGGATGTGGCTATGAACAACATCTCGCAAGTAAGCACTGCTGCCGCCAACAATCTGAACGCCTTCAATGGCGGACTCGGTGGAAATACAGCAGGAAGCCAAGCAGCTCCACAACAGGCAGCTCCTCAGCAGGAATTGATAGAATGCCAGTGCTACAACTGTGGACACACCATCCACATTGCACCAGGCACTCCAAACTGTCCAGACTGTGGCGCACCTTTCCAATGGTAAGCCCTCTCCAGAAAATGCAACAAGAAGTCTAAACATATAAAGTAATCAGACTATGAGCGATATTAAACTTGATGGTGATGCGGCTGTGGTAGGCGGAATCCATTCCGACTCCCACAATACGCAAAACAACTATAACACCTCAACAACAACCCATACCACCAACAACAGTACGGTTAACAACCAGACTGTATATGAGGCACAGAAGACTCAGACTGAGATCTATCAGCAGAATGAGACTCTCTTTCTGCAGGCTGTGCAGGAACGACTGGAGGATGGCAAGTTGGATAATCAGAAGTTGGCAGAACTCAACCAGTTGAGCATCCAATGGCATATTGCTCCCCTAAGAGCCAACCAGATCATAGATCAGGTACGTCAGAACATCCATATCCTGCAAGGCAGCAAGGGTAACGAATTCCTGGCAGAGCAGATTCTGACCGAGGTCTTCAATGCCATCCAGACCAACCATACCGACATTCTGAAACGCAAGTTCAACAGTCTGGAGCAGTTGTCACGTGTGATGACGAATGATAACAACATCCAGTTCTACTATCATCTGTTGCTTGCCTCGATGTACCCCGACAAGTGCGCCCTTGCCTTCTTCGGTTCCCGTACCGATAACTACTGGCAACTCTTCTGGACTCATGTAGCGTTCATCAAGACCGGCAATATCGACAATGCCACCGTGCTTCTGCCAAGAATGGGCGGTTTCGGTTGTCCGCAAGGCGACATCGCCCTACTGATGGCTCTTGATAATCTTGCCGACTACCACAAGAATGGAAAGCAGGATTACTACAGGCAGCAGACCATCCAGTATCTCGACCAGGCCGTGCAAAACGGAATGAGTGAACCGCTAAGTGCCCTATGGTATGCCGTAAAGGAGATGTTGGAGGATAAGCCTCAGCCAGAAGAATGGTATCAGTTCTATTGCGATACAACCCTTTCGGAATTCATCCCGAAGGAGAAGAGCAAGATGGCTGTACCACCACAGATGCCTACACCTCCTCCGATGCCAAAGTTTAATGCCCAGAACGTGAAGCTCAATCAGATGAGAGGCTTCAATCCTCTGCAGGCAGCCAACAATATGGGACTGGGAAGCGTCAATGCGATCAGTCAGCAGCCTCAAATGGCAAGTATGCCGGGCAGTACAACTCCTCCACCTATGCCGGGACAAAGCAAGGCGGCTCCACAGCCGGAAGCCGTGCAGATGGCATCAGAAGCAAGAACAGCCGATGAACCAATCGACCAGCCCGACCCCTTGGAAGACCACTACGGCATCATCCTGACAGATGGCAATGCACTGGCTAGAAAATACGGTTGCTCCATCCAGGAAGTATATGATGTCTTCAACGACTTCATACAGAATGCCTACGACCAGCAGATGTACTGGACATTTCTCGACATCTCGCAATATGGACTGGATTCCACCCACGAAACTCCATCCTGGATAGAATGCAATGAAGCAGTATCCCGCTGCATCGCAGACAACAACCTGACAGCTGGTCCCGACCTACACCTATTTATAATAGGAGGTGACGATGTGATTCCTATCCCTCGCGTCGAAGACCCATGGCCGTATGGCGGCGAGCGAATCCCTACAGATACCTGCTATGCCTTCGAAGGCACCTATATCGTAGATTTGCTGGATAGTCGCGATTCAGACTTCACCGTAGGTTGCGCCCGCAACAATGTGGCTCGTCTGCCTTTGGAAGACGGTCTGCTCGATACGGATATCCGAAGCGACATCGGTGCCTACTTCAACATCAGTGGAATGTATGGCGGCGGTATTCCTGTTGGCAATGTTCTGATGATCAGCAACCGCGACTGGATTCCAGCCAGCTGCACGATGACCCAGCACCTGCCGCTTCTTTACAATACCGACGATCCTGAGCTGATCCGCAACGGAATGTATATCAGTCCGAAGCTGCTGACCGAAGATTCGGAAAGCCTCAGCATCTATTGCAAGTCTCTGGACAAGGCAGATATGCTGATGTTCAATCTTCATGGTGCCGATGCAGAGGGTATGTGCGGATTCTATAGTGAGGATGAAGCATTCAATCCTTCGCTCCTCAACCAAGGCAGGGCAAGAGTCTTCAATACCGTGGCTTGTTTCGGAGCCCGATATGCCGGTTACAAACGAAACGACTCCATGTTGCTCAGCGCCCTCTACGGAGGTGGCGTATTGCTCTATACCGGTTCGCTCATTCCTGTTCCGATGTTCTCTAATGAGGAAACGGATGAAGCCCGCCAACTTCTGTTGAATCCGGGCACAGGCAGCGAGGTGCTGATGCGCCTCTATCCGCTCTATCAGTTCAAGGGTATGACGGGCGGAAAGGCGATGCTCCAGGCTAAGTGCGATTACTTCAACATGTGCCGACATGTAGAGGATGACTGTTTCTCTATGAGCACCGCCCTGATGTTCTGTCTCTACGGCAACCCGATGCTCCATGTCCGTCGCAGAGAATATGTGGTAGAATCTGCACTGCAGAATGATGCGATGCCACCAGCTCCAATCAAGGCCGACGGCTCTCCGCTCAAGAAGACCATGCGACAGCGCCTGCTGCAGAAGGATAAGAGCAACCAGTCTCTCATCGACCAGATTCGTGGTTATGTGGATGAGAATCTCAATGCTATCCGAAACATGGTAGAGCAGCATCTGTACCAGCAGCTGGGCTTGAAACCGGAAATGCTGGATAGCATCGACCAGGTAAGCCGACCTACCATCGACGGCAATTACGAAACGGGATATTCATTCAACTATCACGACGCAAACCGCCAATATGGAGCAGACACCTTCGTAGAAGTAGATGCCCAGGGCAAGACGAAGCGAATCTATACAACAAAATAATCTGTCCCCTACAAAGGGACTCTAAAGTAAATAACAAAAATAATAACAATCATAAAACTGAAACATATGGGATTTTTTGGTTTTAAATCTTCTAAGGAAGTAGAAGAAGAGAAAAGACAGGCTGCCGAGGAAGCAGCGAGAAGAGTGGAACAGAACAACCTGACCAACCTCAGCAACCTGAGCAAGGGTAGTCAGCTAAACTTCGCCATACCTTATTTTGATGTCTTCGACCCACGCCTGCAAGATTATGGCGTACCTGTATCTGTACATGGTGCCGTAGTATATGCCATCGAGGACATGGATCTCTTCCATAGTGTGAACCGCAATGAGGGTTACAGCGACGAGACTTTCAAGAACAAGCTTCGTGGCCAGCTCACCAAGTTCATCAAGAGTGTAGTTAGCAATGCCCCTTCTGACGCTCAGATTCCTGTAGTTCAGATTGAACGCAAGATTTTTGAGATTAGCGAACTCATCCAGCAGCGTGTTACTCCACAGGTGGAAAAGCTTTTCGGCATCACCATCCGCAGTCTCGACATCACAGGCATCAACGTAGATAAGGAGAGCCGTGGTTACCGTGAACTCAAAGCCCTCACTGCCGACCTGGAGAAGGAGCGTATGATGGCTCAGCATAATGCCCAGATTTCCAACTTCAACCTCAACAACGACCTTCAGCAGGATATGCTCAAGAAGCAGTCTGAGCTGAATCTCGATGCCATGGGCAGAAAGCAGGAACTCGACCTTGGCGGTCAGGAGGAGTTGCAGCGCATGAACTTGGAGAACCAACGTGAAACCATGCGTATTCAGCGTGAGGAGATGCAGCGTGCTTCTCGTCTCCAGACAGAGCAGACCTTTATGGGTGCTCATCAGGCAAACCTCAATGCTGGTGTTCTCAACAATGCCACAGATAATGGCATCAATGCCTTCCGCCAGCAGACTATGGGTGGTATGAACAACATGGGTCAGATGGGTGGAGCTCCTCAGATGCCAGGTCAGAAAGGCATGGGTGGTGCACCTCAGATGCCAGGCATGGGTGCTGCTGTTCCTCAGGTACAGTATTATATTGGCATCAATGGCCAGCAGTATGGTCCATGCGATTGGAACAAGCTCCAGCAGCTCGTTCAGCAGGGTCAGCTCACCCAGCAGTCATACGTTTGGAAGAATGGCATGGCGCAGTGGGAGTTTGCCGGCAATGTAGCAGAACTCGCTCCATTGTTCCAAGGCACCGCCCCACAGATGCCGGGAATGCCTCCTACTATGCCGGGGATGTAATTTCCCGGCAGCTATAATACAAACAAAAGTAAGAACATTAAATTTTTGATAATATGGGATTATTCAAAAAATTAGTCGGTGATATCGCAAAGACAGTAGGTGAAAGCCTGGAAGAAGTTTCAAACGAAGCCAAAAAGAGTTTCCAAGAGGCTCGCGAAGAGGTAAGAAAGAACATCCAGGAAGCAAAGCTGAATCAATCCAACTATGATGATGACGATGATGATGACAATTGGGATTATCCATTAACAAAGTTATCAGATGATGACGATGATATACGAATCCAGTTAGGCACTTTTAAAAATGGCGTTTTAACCATCAACGAGGGACATACAACTCTCGGCGAAGATGCCTTGGAGGGTTATAAGAAAATTAGAAAAGTTGTCTTCCCTTCAACCCTTAGAGAAATTGATGGATGTTTTTTCAGTGAGCATGGACATGAGGACTATCTTGAAGAGGTAGATTTCTCAAAGGTTAAATTATTGAAGGAAATTCCAGACTGTCTGTTTGAAAATTGTAAGAGACTTCAAGAAATAAACTTTCCTGAAGGAGTAGAAATAATAGATAGTGAAGTGTTCGATAGATGCACCAACCTCCGCAAGATAACATTTCCAAGTACCCTAAAGTCGCTCCAAAGCACAACCTATAAATGTAAGAATATCGAAGAATTGGATTTGTCCAAGGTTCATCTGTTGGAAGAAATTCCTGATAATTTCATTGGTGAAAATTGCAAGATTGAGACACTTGTCATTCCTGTAGGAGTAAAAATTGTGGGTGATGAATTTGCCTCAAGCAAGAGCATTAGAGAGGTATATGTACCTTACACTGTTGAAGAAATCGGCACTCTCAATGATGACGAATACGCACCTGATGTGTATATCTACACCAATAAACTGACGGATATAGAAAGTCTATGTGCCAATATTAAGACTCTGTATGTACCAGAAGAGTTATATGTCTACTACGCCGAGCTTCTAAAAGATGTTGACGATACAGAAGTTCGTCTTCGTAAGATGCCTGCAGACAAGTTGGATTTCTATGGAACACCTGTTCCACCACTTACCGAAGTGGCAAAAGAGGAAGAGACGCAGGACACTCAGGAAGAATCACAGGACACTCAGGAAGAATCACAGGACACCCAGGAAGAAATACTGGATATCCAGAAAGAATCCGAAGAGATTCCAACCATACAGAAGTCTCCTGGCAACCTATTCTCAGATGCTCTTGAGGAGCTCATCAATTCTGCAGCAGCAAGTGATGAGCTGACAGACAAAATGAAGGAGATTGTCTTACGCCGTGCTGTTAAGGAGGGAGAAGATCCCGACGAGGTAGAAATGGTGCTTGAGGCAAGATTCTACGAGAAGCATAATTAATACATATAAAAGAATATAATAACAAATAATTTTATCTACTATGTACAACGAGAAGTTAGAAGCACTCATTACTGCTGCATTGGCAGATGGTGTATTGACTGACAAAGAGAAGAATCTTCTCTTCAAGAAGGCCGAGGCCATGGGCATCGACCGCGACGAGTTTGAACTGGTTCTTGATGGTCGTCTTGCTAAGCGCAAGAAAGAAATGGAAGCACAGGCTCCTCAGGCAGCTAAGCCTGCTAAGAAGGAAGGTGCAATTCCACAGGAGCTTGATGACCTCATCAAAGAGTACCTTACCGACGGCATCATCTCTGCCAAAGAGCGTCAGGTGCTTTTGAACAAAGCACAGGCTCTGGGTTTGAATGTTGACGAGGTTGATCTGTACATCGATGCACAGCAGCAGAAGGCAGATCAGGCAGTAGCAGCTGCTGTGAACAAGCGTCGTGGCAAGACCTGCCCTTACTGCGGTAGCTCTATTCCAGAACTGACCGACAAGTGCCCTAACTGTGGCGGTAACATTACACCTGAGGCAAGTAAGGAACTTGAGGAGATTATCGAACATCTAGAGTCAGCTTTAGAGAACTTTAAATCTGGAAAATCTACAGAAAATAACAAAGCTAAAATAGAGCGATTTATCCGTCAAGCAAGAATGTACTATGGTAACAATCCTAAGATACAACGCTTACTTGAAGAAGTGGAAGAAGAATCAGAGACAGCAGAGGCTGAGGCCAAAAAGAAGTTGTTGCGTAATAATATCAAAAAAATAATATCAAACGTTTTACCATTTGCATTATTCTTCCTATTAATGGGGATTGGTTGGTATATGGCTACAGCCTCAGACAGAAAAAAAGCAAAACAACAAGAGGTGTATAATACCGTAACAGAACAAACCAAGAGTCTTGGAAGTCAAGTCTTGGAGATGATAGACAGTGGCAATCTTGATGGAGCGAAATATACCCTAACCAATTTCTCTGTTCCTAAAGAATTCTCTGATAATGAAGGAAGTCGTGGATTTGTACAAGTTTTCGACCCTATGTATTTAGCCTTAATCAAGGCATATATAAAAAATGGAAATTATGATGAAGCAGAAGAGGTTGGAAGTTCTTTCAGATTAAAGATAAATAATGATTGGGATTGGGTTGACACTTCTTGCTACAAAACACTTAAACAGGAATTTAAGAAAAAGGGGCGTGACTTCTCTGCATTAAAATCTGATGATGACGATTAAGCCAAATCTACGGCATCCTTCAGATAATAATTTGAAAATTAAAACTATTAATTATCATTAGTGTTCCGTTGAAATAGGGACACTAATGACAATTATATAAAAACACAAAATATGACAACATTTGTGGAAACCTTAAAGAACAATCCAATCTTCCAGCTATCCTTGTCGTCCAAGGAGTTGTTTCACAGCAACTTCTTGGCATGGTTGGCAGAAGACGATAATACCCGTTGTGTATTCAATAAAGTAATGCAAACATGGCTAGGCAACAAGAACTGGGAGTTTAAGCCTAACGAGATGGAAGTAAAGCGTGAATATAATCATTTTGATTTTTGCGTTTGCGACAAACTTTCTATTGACGGCAATGATGTAACCGGAAGTGTGCAGGTCGTTCTCGAAAACAAATTCAAGAGCATAGCATATACGGCTCAGCTTGTGGACTATAAGGAAAGAACAGTAACTCTGAATGAGGAAGGTTATAAGAATAATTATAAAGCAAATAAAGCCAACAATGGTAAAAATCTCCCCAGAGGTTGGAGAAAAGAGGTGGAACATCCAAATACAAAGTACATCTTGCTGACTTTGGCTGATAATTTCTTAGACAAAGACGAAATCTTAAGCTTAGGATGGAAGATTGTTACATACGCAGAGTATGCTAAGCTTTTAAGAACTATTATTGGGGAATTGAAAGATGACGAGATAAAGGGAAATAAGGCCTTCTATATTGAACTCATTGCGCAATATTGCAATTTCATAGAGATGTTCTCAAAGCATATCAATAAATGCTTAGACGATGTCAAAGAAGACAAATACTGGGATATCCTCAAGAATGATGACTTTTCGGCTGTGCGCTGCAATGATATTTGGCAGAAAGTGTTGATGCATAAGTATGCCCAAAAACTCAACAAGCTTACTCAAGAGAAATTCCCAGGCACTGAGATTGTTTTTAACGACAAAGACGCTTGGAATGAAAAAAGCGACCGACCTTTGATGATTCGCGTTGCATATTTCCGTAACGAGGCTCTGGTTGAGCTGAAATACTTATTAAATAATGGCGTTGTATTCTGTGTCCAGCAACAAGGAGATAACAACCTTAGTATTGGCATAGTGGTAAAACAGGAAGAAACGATTAAAAAAGTTGTCAGACAGCAGGACAAGGCAAAATGGTATGCTAACATCAAGAAACTTGTCGCCCAAAAGAAACTTGATAAAATAATAACAGGTGACACTTTCAACTCTTTCCAGTCAGAAAGATCAAGCGGTTATTACTATATACATAATTCTGAGAAGCTTAATATCAAGAATACATTAGAAAAAATGGTGAAGTTAATGGAAGATGCAATAAGTGCTACCAAACAGAAATAGGACAAAATATGTGCAAGTTACGCAAGGAAGGAAGTGTTTGGGGAGTTTCGACCACAAATGTCAGAGCCGGAAACTATACCAGATATGCCAGACTATCTGGATATCCTGCTCTGCAAAAAGGACGGAAGCATCTTCTACGAAATGGATATCCAAAGACGTGCCATCAACATCCCGCTCGACTTTCAGATGGAAGGATTGGTCCTGGAAATCAATATCACCAACTGCGATGGTACTAAATTCAAGAAGAAACACCAATTCTTAAAATAAACATCCTATGACATACGAAGAATTCAAGCAATTGGCTGAGCATCCACAGCATCGGGATGTTCCTGCCATCTT
>ULXY01005741.1_pt1 | contig 15495 bp, 11 predicted proteins | sample 1961741 | NCBI WGS metagenome assembly ULXY01 (sample SAMEA4835851, study PRJEB28245) | human gut metagenome | biome: gut microbiome; material: fecal sample | place: Denmark | collected 2008
TGCTATTACAATGGCACTGGCATCACAAGAGATTATACTGAGGCCTTAAAATGGTGGCAAAAAGCGGTCGAACAAGGATACGCAGTAGCACAGAATAATCTTGGTAATTTCTATTACAATGGCGCTGGCATCACAAGAGATTATACTGAAGCCTTAAAATGGTGGCAAAAAGCGGCCGAACAAGGATACGCAGTAGCACAGAATAATCTTGGTAATTGCTATTACAATGGCACTGGCATCACAAGAGATTATACTGAAGCTGTAAACTGGTTTAGAAAAGCGGCAGAACAAGGATACGCAGAAGCACAGTACAATATGGGTATATGCTATTACAGTGGCACTGGCATCACAAGAGATTATACTGAAGCTGTAAAATGGTATAGAAAAGCAGCAGAACAAGGATATGTACTTGCTGAAGAAGCTCTCAGCAGATTAAATAGCCAGATGTCTTGACTATTTTTGCGGAAACACCAATAGCTTGTTGTGTGAGTGTTTTTTAAGAGATCCTATCATCGATCCAGTAAAGAATACATATCCCCAGGTCATTAGATTGTGTCAAGAGTTTTTGCAAAGCTGAAAGAGCAATTCCCCAACGAAGAATCCCTTGAACGGTTTGTCTGCACTTTTTACAGCGAATACAACCGCAAGCAAGAAGAAAGGGCTCACAGAGACTTCAGAGAAGCAACAGCTGAGCTGTTAGATATGTTTCCAAAACCATAGGCTTAGCTACAACGCTATGAAGAAAAGTTTACACAAAACTCTTGACACAATCAAAAACAAAGTAATACATCGCGAATGTAGGTTAGCTGTGATGGTTGATACGCTCTATTTATAGAAAGCACCTCCTTCTGGAGTATTTGCCGGAAGGAGGTGCTTTTTCGTTATGGAAAGGCAGACTCCTAAAATGCTTCAAAAGTCTGCCTACATGGAGGTTCGTGTGTTTGAGACGAACCTTTTTCAGTATACCATATTCATAAGGGGATTTCCTCTGCTGCTGCTTCCCCTGGCATAAGAGCGGATGCTGCTGCACCTGCGCTACCTTTGGCAGCCGCGAGGAAAGAGACGTTATCCGCTACAATTTCGGTTACATAGCGCTTGCTGCCGTCTTTGCCGTCAAAACTGCGTACCTGCAGACGCCCACGCACGCCAACCAGATAGCCTTTGCTGATGTGCTCATTGCATGTCTCGGCCTGACGTCCCCAAACAACGATAGGGAAGAAATCCGCCTTCGGCTCTCCTTCACGAGCATATTCCCGATTGACCGCTAAAGTGAAATTCCCTACTGCCTTACCGGATTGTGTAAAACGTAATTCGACATCTTTAGAAAGACGCCCTACCATCGTGACAACATTCATTCGCTTATTCCTCCTGTTGAAACAGCTCCAACGGATCAGCATATTCATAACCGGAATCCGTCGGAACGATGTACTCTAAGTGTAAATGTGGCCCGGTTGAATTTCCCGTGCTGCCAACTGCGCCGATCACGTCTCCGGCCAAGACATGATCGCCAGACTGGCAAAAGATTATGCTGCAATGCCCGTACCGCGTGAAGAAATCCACTCCCTCATGATAGAGCAGCACCTGCATCCCGTAGCCATCGCCAAAATCTCCAGACTGCACGACAACGCCATCAAACAATGCCGCGATACCAGTCCCGTAATCATAGCCAAGATCAACTCCGGAATGAAATCGCCAGTCACCTGTCTGCGGATGAATCCGCCAACCGAAAGGCGATGTAACCGGCAGCTCCTGCGCTTCGGCACCAAGCATATTGCTAAATGAACAGACAACGAGAACCAGCGCGATGAGCAAGGCCCTCATGACTTGCCCCGTGCCTGATTCTTATGTTTGCCGATACGGTAAGCAAGATAGACGAGAAACGCAAACTGCAAAAACTGCCACAAGGAGTAGCCAAGACTGCTTGTCAGCTGCGGCGCATATATGGCCACAACGACTAAAAGCACCGTGTCCAGCACAAAAAGCAACAGAAGTAGCTGATCCAGTGGCTGCAGCCCGCGAAAATTCGTTTTCACCTCGTCTTTCCGGCCGCGATAAGTGTCCAGCTCTGAAAATGGCATAATCCTCCGTCGAATCTTCTGCGCTGTCTCCGGCGAGCAAGTGCTGAAAGGCTTGAAAGTTTCTTTCAAAAGCATCATACTCCTTTATGTTTTAGCTGTAAAAATAATATTTATAAGTATTATAATATACATTATAAATATTATCAAGCGTGGTCAAGAGTCTTTTCCCTGTAATATCCTTCTTCCTAGAAATTGGTTTTTATGCTATAATTTTAGTAAAGCTCGGTAATTTAGTTCATTTTACCGATAATTTATTTGAAAGGAGTGCTCATCATGTTGTTGGATTATCAGGGCTGCACGCAGGAATATGCAAACCCCTATCAGATTAAACAGGCGATACAGAGACGGACGCTGTATCGCATCGAGCGCGGGATTTATGCAACGGTGCCTCATGTGTCGGAGCTGGCAATTCTGCAAAAGAAATATCCGAAAGCCATCATCACGATGGAGAGCGCCTTTTATTATCATGGCTTGACGACCGATATCCCGGAACTTTACCATCTGGCCACACCGGCCAAGGCAGCCCGCCTGAAAGATCGACGCATCAAACAATGGTTCGTGCCAGCGAAGCTTTTCCCATTAGGACAGATAGAGATGGAACAAGAAGGCACTCGCATCCGCATCTATGACAAGGAACGCATGCTCATTGAGTTGCTGCGCTACAAATCATCCCTGCCCTACGACTACTACAAAGAAATCCTGCGTCACTACCGCAGAATGCTCGAAACGCTCGATATAGAACGCATACAGGAATATGCAAGCATATTCCCTCGCAGTGAAACCATCTGGAAGCGATTGGAAGAGGAGGTATTTTGATGTCCAGACTGACCGATTGGCTGGCAGAAATCGAAAAGCAAGGCTATCACGGGGCCAATGCCCGCGCTCGCCTTTGCCAGGACATCGTCCTTGAGGCGATATCGAAAGGACGGCTGCGCCGCAATGTCACGATCAAAGGCGGCGTCGTCATGCGCAGCCTGACAGGAGATGTCCGCCGTGCTACGCAGGATATGGATATCGATTTCATCCGTTACTCGCTGGCCGATGATTCTATTCAACGATTCATTCAGGAGTTGAATGTATTCGACGATTTCCATATCGCCATCGCAGGAGCAATCGAACCACTGCGGCATCAGGACTACCACGGCAAATGCGTAAACATCCGTATTTTCGATGATGAAGGTACAATCATCAACAGCAAGATAGACTTTGGTGTTCACAAAGACCTGACCATCCAACAGGAAGAATACTGCTTCGACGTCTGCATAGACGAAGAAGGCGCCAGCCTTCTCATGAACTCGCGGGAACAAATGCTGACGGAAAAGCTGCGCTCTCTCTTGAAGTTCGGCCCGCTCTCTACCCGCTTCAAGGATATTTTTGACCTCTGCTATCTCGTTGATCACATTGAGAGCAGTCGTCTGGATCATTGCCTACATCACTATATCTTCGATGATGACAGTATGCGTGAGAATACCTATGCCGACATCGTAAAACGCCTTGAAAGCACATTCCGGAACCGACGCTACCAAAGCAGGATCAAGACATCGCGAAAAAACTGGCTTGGCATCCCGGAGACAGCAGCCTTCCAAAAAATTCTCGACTTCTTTCAAAAACTTACTGCGCAAGAGTAAGGGGCATGTAGAAGCTTTTTGTATGGCGACTAATTTTGTAATAAATATGTATTGCATTTTTTATTACAAAATTATATAATGATATTCGTAGAAAACAAACTATATTTTGGAGGTATCAAAAATGTATCTGAAAATCGCAAATGACAACGGGAACAGCGAGCAGGATCTCATCATTGACGACGAACTGATCCAGCAGCCAAACGTATTTGCCAAGCTCATGCGTTTGCCGAATCTGGATGACGTCGTGCAAGAAAATGTCTTGAAGGACATCCATAATCAGCTCCTCGTCTCCATCGAAGGCGGATTGTACTACATCGGGCAGCGCGCGCTGGATTCCGGTCTGCCGTGTCATACCATCGAAGTCGGCATCGACAACAACAAACTGACGAGCGATATTGTCTACATCAATACGCTTGCCCACACGGCAGCAGCAGCCGTCAAGAAGGCCGCTGGTGAGAACATGAAGGCCCTCGATAAGACCATCACCGTACATGTCGATATGGCGACAGCGCTTCCTGTCTCTTATTACAGCAAGAAGAACGCTAATGACTTCGCCGCGAAATTCTCAGGAAAGAAGCATCATGTCTGTGTCTATGTCGGCAGCCAGGAAGTCGTAGTAGATGTCAATTACGATTTTGTGAAGGTCATCCCTGAAGGCGTCACAGCCTCCTTTGCGCTCAAAAACGAGGATGATTTGTATCATGCCTACAATCAGGCGCACGCTGATGCACCGTTCCATAAAGAGGACTTCGCCAAACTCCGTGTGCTGCATATCGCCATTGGTGAGGGTACGACGGAGTTCCCCGTTACGCAGGATGTTCACTTCAAACCGGACTTCATCAGCGGCACAAACAACGGAAACGGCCATGCCATCGATGCCGTGATCGACGACTTCAAGGCCCATTTCGGCCTGATGAAGCTCACGCGGCAGGAATACTCCGATATCCTCAAAAACGAAGGCCACAAATACCACGATACCGCATTAGAGTTCGTTACACCGGCGCTTGAAATCCAAGCCGAAGAAATTCTGCATAAGGCAAAGCAGGTCATTCAACAGGCAAACAATGAGATTGATGTGGTATGCGTCTATGGCGGCGGCTCTATCATGATGCGCTCCGCGCTGGAAAAGAAACTCCAAGACTACTGTGACCGTGCCATGATCAAGCTCCTCTACATCCCGGAGGAATATGCAGTCACACTGGAGGTCAAGGGCCTGAACGTATTCCTGCACAGCAAGATTTTTGACATCGTGAAAAAAGCTACGCTCGAACAGGCATAAGCGAAAGGAGGACAGGCAGAGATGGAAGCTTCCCTGCCGCTATCATGGGATTCACAACGAAATCACTCCGCTTAGATACGGATAACCCGATACTGAAAAATTTTGTAGATAAGCAGACAAACTTCTCCAGTGCCATCAAATATTTGATTCTCTACTACTGCAGTACACATCCAAAGATAGAAGACCTCTCCATCAAGTACAAGGAAATCACGAGCTATGCCGTGATGGATCAGATTCGGAAAATAGAAGGCGAAGGAATGTCCGCACCCCAGCCAGAGATAAAACATGACGATGCATCAACGGAACAGGAGGGCGCAGCCACAGAGGCTCCAGCAGAGAAAACAGCATCCCCTACACCAGAGCCAAAGAAAAAAACTTCGGGCAAAACTCGGAGCACACGAAAAACGACGAAAACCGCAACAGTAAAAAAAGACATAGACGATAATGACGCGAGCACTATTTCCAAAGACTACTCAGAATATATGTAAATAAAGGAATCGTTCGATTCGTTACAGAAAAAAATATGTGTAAATATTGCGGTTTTACAATCTAAGTGCAACGGATAACGGATGCAAAGTATATAAATTGAGCATCTTCGACAAACCGACCGTCATGGACTACCACTGCCTGATGGCCGTTCTGGCGGCTATCAGGCAGTGCTTTCTCTCATGGCTGTATCATTGGAGACTCGTTCGTGCGGGAATAAGATATTCGAGGTGAAGAAGCGATGAATCAGACAGATATCACTGTTGGAAGCAGAATCGTAGGCATTTTGCCAACGGAAGCTGTTGAAATTCTTCAGGTAAAAACGCATGGCGCAGTGATAGAGGTCTTTTATCAAACGGGCCGAGGCAACATGGGGAAGCGCATGCTGTATGAGGAAGATTTGGCACATCTCCAGTTAGCAAATCAGCAACTTCCTTGGCAGTTTGATGGAGATGCCGATACGTTCAAGCTGGCCTCGGAGGCTTATCGGATCGAGCTGGCTCATCTATTCGATCCGTTTCTGGCAGTACATACCTCATCCATAGCCCCTTTGCCACATCAGATATCAGCGGTTTATGAGAAGATGCTGCCACAACATCCATTACGTTACATTCTTGCCGATGATCCTGGCGCTGGCAAGACCATCATGACTGGACTATTTATCAAGGAACTGATCATACGGGGCGACATCCAGCGCTGTATGATTGTTTGCCCTGGCAATCTGGCTGAACAATGGCAGGAGGAGCTATTCCAAAAGTTCGGTCTGCGGTTTGAAATCCTGACGAATGACCGCATCGAGTCGGCCATCACCGGCAATATCTTCATGGAAATGCACTTCTGTATCGCGCGTCTTGACAAGCTGGCGCGGGATGAAGTACTGCAGGAAAAACTCAGGGCTTCGGAATGGGATCTCATCGTTTGCGATGAAGCCCATAAAATGTCGGCGACTATCAACGGTCGGGACGTGAAATATACGAAACGGTTTAAGCTCGGACAACTGCTTGGAACATTGACACGCCATTTTCTGCTGCTGACAGCTACGCCGCACAACGGCAAAGAGGCGGATTTCCGACTCTTCCTATCCCTTGTCGACCCAGACCGTTTCGAGGGTGCGCAGCGTTCCGAGGACAAGCTGGATGTATCAGATATCATGCGACGCCTCGTCAAAGAGGAACTAGTGAAATTCGATGGCAGGCCACTCTTCCCAGAGCGTATTTCTTATACAGTTCAGTATGAGCTTTCCCCGCGGGAAAAGGATCTTTATGAAGCCGTCACGAACTATGTAAAGAACGAATTCAACCGGGCCGACCAACTGTCGAAAAAAGCCAGAAACACTGTTGGATTCGCATTGACTATCCTGCAGCGTCGCCTGGCTTCTTCGCCCGAGGCGATTTACCAATCCCTACGGCGTCGTTGCAAACGTCTAGAAGAGCTAGCACAGGATATGCGCCACAAGAAAGAACACGCGCCGCTCTCGTATGACTGGGATGTGATGATAGAGGACCAGGAAGACGCCCCCGACGAGGAATGGCAGCAGCAAGAAGAGAAAATCGAGAGCGAAGCGACTGCATCCCGCACGATCCAGGAGATGGAAGCGGAAATCGCTACACTCAAAGATCTGACAGCCATGGCGAACAAGGTCCGCACGAGCAACGAAGACCGAAAATGGGATGAACTTTCGCGTCTACTGCAGGAGAATGAGCAGCTCAAAGGCGTTCATGGTGGTCATGAGAAACTGATCATTTTCACAGAACATAAAGACACGCTCCATTATCTCCAGCAGAAGATCGGTTCCCTGCTAGGCGATGCAAGTGCCGTTGTCACCATTCACGGCGGCATGAGGCGTGAAGAACGTCATCATGTCGAAGCTGCATTTCGCCAGGACAAGGAAGTCCGGGTTCTGCTAGCTACGGATGCGGCTGGCGAAGGGATAAACCTGCAGACGGCACATCTGATGGTGAATTTCGATCTGCCATGGAATCCAAATCGACTAGAGCAGCGATTTGGCCGCATTCATCGTATCGGTCAAACGGAAGTCTGCTATCTTTGGAACCTTGTAGCCAAGGATACCCGCGAGGGAGATGTGTTCACGCGGCTATTCAAGAAATTAGAAGAGGAGCGTAATGCGCTGGGAGGTAAGGTCTTCGATATTCTCGGCAAAGTATCGTTTGATGATAAGCCGCTACGCGACCTGCTCATCGAGGCCATCCGCTACGGACAGGATCCAAAGACAAAAGCATATCTCAACACCGTGCTCGATACCAGCTTGAACAGGCATCATCTGGAGCAAATCATTGCTGAGCAGTCCTTGACAAAGGATATATTGGGCCGGACCGAGGTCGTGGAAATCCGGGCTGAAATGGAGCGCATCGAGGCCAGGAAACTCCAACCGTACTTCATCGAGAGCTTCTTCCTGGCTGCCTTCCAGAAGCTAGGCGGCACTTGCCATCGCAGAGAAGAAGGCAGATATGAGCTAACCTATGTACCATCAGCCCTGCGTCATCAGGAAAAGACCATCGGCTTCGGCAATCCCATTCTGAAATCCTATGAGCGCATCACTTTCCAAAAGGAACGAGCGGACATACCTGGGCTGCTCCACGCTGAATTTATCTGCCCCGGACATCCCCTGCTGGAATCCGTTGTCAGTCTCGTGCTGCAGAAGTATGGAGCCGTCCTCAAACAAGGTACGATACTCATCGATCCGGCAGCCAACAACGACGATGTGAGGCTCCTGTTCTATCTGGAAGATTGCGTCCAGGACGGGTGTCTGCTGTCTAATGGCCGCCACCGCCTGGTATCCCAGCATGTCCATTACGTCGAACTGCGGTCCAATGGACAAGCCAGCGAAGCCGGCTATGCTCCTTACCTAGATTATCGTCCCATTAAAGAGGAAGAAAAGGCTGATGTGGCGAATATCCTTACTCGGGAGGACTGGCTGCAGGCTGACACGGAGGAACTGGCCAAAGACTATGCCATCGAGCATATCCTGCCAGATCATCTACAGGAAGTGCGACAGCATCAGGCGAAGATACTAGACCATATGGAGCAGGCAGTGAAGACCCGTCTGCGCTCTGAAATCCAATATTGGGATCTTAGAGCTAGCGAACTGCAGGCACAGGAAGCCAAGGGGAAGCGCAATGACCGCCTCAATGCCCAACAGGCCGAACGTCGAGCAGACCAACTGAACCAGCGACTCACAACGCGTTTGGCACGTATCCAGCAGGCAAAGGACATCTCCCAGCTGCCCCCCGTCATCATCGGTGCCGCCTTGGTGATTCCGGAACAAAGGCTCTCAGGAGCACAAGGAACGTTCGCTGCCGATGCCACGACGCGCAAGAAGATCGAACGAGCCGGGATGCAGGCGGTCATGACCATCGAGCAACACCTGGGCTACAAGCCGAAGGACGTGAGTAAAAACAATGTCGGCTATGATATCGAATCGGCAATTCCTGAGGACAAGCTGGAGACGGAAGGCAGTCTGCGCTTCATCGAAGTCAAAGGCAAGGCCAAAGGCAGTCCGACCGTCACTGTGACACGAAACGAAATTCTCACGGCCCTGAATCAACCGGAGCGATTTATCCTCGCCCTGGTCGTGCTGGATGGAACGACTGCGCATACCTGGTATATCCGGCAGCCGTTTCGCAATCAGCCGGACAGTCCAGCCGCATCCATCAACTTCGCGATTCAGGAGCTGCTGCAGTCCGGGACATGTATGGATATGGGTGTACAGGCCCAATAATAATACGGATAATAGAGAGATGAGGTAGGAATCTTATGAAGAAGATAAAGAAACTGATTGAGGTTGCTATGCCGCTCGAGGCCATCAATGCAGCCTCGGCACGCGAGAAATCCATCCGCCATGGCCATCCATCGACGCTTCATCTCTGGTGGGCCCGCCGACCGCTCGCCACAGCACGGGCCGTCATCTTCGCCTCGCTCGTCGATGCGCCGAGCTCACACCCCGAGCTGTTCCCCACGCCGGAAGATCAGGAGCGCGAGCGGCAGCGGCTCTTCGGCATCATCGGGCGACTGGTGAAATGGGAGAACAGCAACAATCCCGAGGTCCTGGGCGAAGCCAGGGCCGAGATCAAGAAATGGGTGGGCGATGATGTGCCCGCCCTGCTCGATCCGTTCGCCGGCGGCGGCGCGATTCCCTTGGAAGCGCAGCGCCTCGGGCTCAAGGCGTATGCCGGCGATCTCAACCCGGTAGCTGTCATGATCAATAAGGCGATGATTGAGATCCCGCCGCGCTTTGCCGATCTCCCCCCGGTGAATCCCAGGGACAGGACGGCGATGCTCGGCGGTGCGGATGGCTATCAGGGCGCTCAAGGGCTCGCTGCCGATGTGCACTACTACGGCGAATGGATGCGCGCTGAGGCGTTTCGGCGCATTGGCTACCTCTATCCAAAAATCAAAGACCCCGAGACAGGTGAGGAGCTCACCGTCATTGCATGGATCTGGGCGCGGACAGTTAAATGCCCGAATCCAGCTTGCGGCTGCGAGATGCCATTGGTTCACTCTTTTTGGCTTTCCAAGAAAAAAGGACATGAAGCGTGGGTAGAACCGTGTTTTAAGGGAAAGAAAGCTTCGTTTGTTGTTCATCATGAAGGAAAACCTAGTCTTCAAGGAACTATAGACAGAAAAGGCGCTACCTGTTCTTGTTGTGGTGCAGCGATTAAGTACGATTACATCAGAAAGGAAAGCTGTGAAAATCGTATGCAGGCTGCTTTGATGGCGACTGTTGCCGACAGTAAAAAAGGAAGAAAGTATTTTTCACCACAAACTGAGCATATACAGGCAGCACTGGTTCCTAAAACCGATAACCATCCTATCGGGAAATTGGCCTATTATCCAGGCCATTTGAATACGAATGTATATGGGCTGGATGAATTCCATAAATTATTTACCAATCGCCAGCTGACGGCTCTGAGAACCTTTAGTGCGCTGATTCCGGAAGCGCAGCAGAAAGCGAAGGAGGACGCCATTCGAGCTGGACTGCCTGATGATAGTATTCATTTGGCCGATGGTGGGCAGGGGGCAACGGCCTATGGTGAGGCAGTTGGTGTCTATCTAGCGTTTTTGATTGATCAAATGACGGACCATTCATCAAATATTTGTGGTTGGAATTCAGTTAATGCGCAGATGAGAAATACATTCTCACGACAAGCAATACCGATGGTTTGGGATTATGCAGAATGTAATATATTCAGTCATTCATCAGGTAGCTATAATAATCTTCTTGAAAGAATGTGCAAGGCGTTTTCATTGCTTGGAATGCATCCGAACGGTATTGCTATGCAGATGGCCGCCCAGAGCGATAATGGATTGCGTAATCTCATGATTTCGACTGATCCCCCCTATTATGACAACATCGGTTATGCCGATCTGTCGGATTATTTCTATGTATGGCTGCGGCAATCGCTGCGCACGACATACCCGAAGCTGTTCCAGACCATGCTGGTGCCGAAGACAGAGGAACTCGTGGCGACGCCCTACCGCTTCGAAGGCAGCAAGGCGAAGGCCAAGGACTTTTTCGAGAACGGCATGAAGAAGACCTGCCAGCAGATCTATCAGTATGCAAGAGCGGATATCCCCGTCACCATCTACTATGCCTACAAGCAGAAAGATGATAAGGACAAGGACGCTTCGACCGGCTGGGAAACGATGCTCTCGAGCATCATATCTTCCGGCTTTATGATCACGGGCACTTGGCCCGTCCGAACCGAGCGAGCAGCACGGAGTAATGCTGTGGGGACCAATGCGCTTGCCTCGTCGATTGTCCTCGTCTGCCGCAAGCGCGAGTCCACGCATCAGATCTGCAGCCGCAAGGATTTCATCCGGCAGCTGCGCCGAGAGCTGGCCGGCTCCATCAGCAAGCTGCAGTCGGCTGGCATCGCGCCGGTGGACCTCATGCAGTCGGCCATCGGCCCGGGCATCAGTGTCTATTCGCGCTATGACCAGATCCTCGAAGCAGACGGCACGGAGATGACGGTGCGCACGGCGCTGCGGCTCATCAGCCAGGAGCTCGATACCTTCCTCAGCGGTCAGAGCGACCGGCTCGACGGTACGACGAGCTTTGCCGTCACGCTGTTCCAGCAGTGCGGCTACGATGAACTGGATTTTGGTCAGGCCGACGTCCTCGCCCGCGCCAAGAACATCTCCGTGGACGAGGTGGCTGAGGCCGGTGTCATCGCGTCTGGCAACGGCAAGGTCCGCCTGCTCACGCGGGAGGAATTACCGAAGGCGAAGAATATGGAATGCAGCTGGCTGCGGCTGCAACATCTGACGGCTGCGCTGGAAAAAGAAGGCATACAAGGCTGCGTCTCCCTGTTCAGGGATTCGATTGGTGAGACAGATTACTTGAAAAACTTGGCCTATCATATGTACCAATTAGCTGAGGATAGGGGCATGACACAGGAAGCAGGCGCCTATAACGCGCTGGTCGTTTCGTGGGAAGATATTCTTGAAGCTACGGCTGATCAGCAGGTAGGCGTCGAAGAAATGACTTTAGGGGAGGACTACTGAGATGAACCGAGAACAGGATTTGTCCAAATATCAGGAGAACTATCGCCTGCTGTCCGATGTCATCAACATCTCTCTGCAAGAAGTGTTGAGCGGCTATGTCGGCAAGGAGCTCATCACGGAGTACAAGAAGCACTTCCCCTCCGATACAGAGCAGGATGGCTGGTGGCGCTGGGGTGTGCTCGATGTCCTGTACGATGACAAGAAGCGCAATCTGCCGATGGGAGGAACGTATGACGATCTGATGGATGTCCTGGATACGCAGATCTGCCTGATCTTACTTGACCTCCATTGGCGGGATATCTTCAGTAAGAAGCTGCCTCGCTCGTTCTACAACTGGATCAAGGAGACCAACTCCATCCGCAATGACTGCGCGCATCTCTCGGATATCAAACTGTTCGATGACAATTATACGCTGCGCGCGCTGGATACGGTGGCACAAATCTGCGACAAGATTGATCCGGAGAGCGTCGGCCCCATCCGGGCGCAGATCCGCAAGCTCCGGTATGGCAGCGAGAAAGGATCGCTCAGCGATGCCGCGCAGGATACCGCGGCCTCCATCCGTCAGAGGAAGAATGGCGAGGCCGATGGTTTCCTGCGCGATCTCCAGGGAGATCTGCCGAGCTGGCGTCAGGTCATGCAGCCGCATCCGGATGTCCGAAAGGGACAGTATCAAAATGCTGAATTTGCGGCTGACCTGGCGCAGGTCATCCAAGGCAAGGGCACCATCGAGTACGTCGACCCCATCGAGTTCTTCAACCGCACGTATATCACCGAGGGTATGAAGGGATTGCTGGTCACAGCGCTCAAGCGGGTGACGCAGACAGGCGGCGAGCCGGTCATCGAGCTCAAGACAGCTTTCGGCGGAGGCAAGACGCACAGCATGCTGGCGCTCTATCATCTGTTCCACGGCCAGCTACGCGATCATCAGGTGGAAAATGTGGACCAGCTCATCCAGGATGCCGGTATGACGAATATCCCGCGCAATGTCCATGTGGCGGTGCTCGTCGGCACAGCGCTCGACCCGACGAACTGGCGGCGGCCGATCGATATGCCGGGTATCACGATTCACACGCTCTGGGGCGAGATGGCTGCCCAGCTCGTGAAGTCGACAGGACGGCCGGATGTCTATAATTTCGTCAAGGAGGCCGACAAGAAGGGCGTCTCACCTGGCTCGGAGAAGCTGCAACAGATGTTCGACGCCTGTGGTTCCTGCGTCATCCTCATCGATGAGCTCGTAGCCTATGCACGCAAGCTCTATGGCGCCGACGACAAGAAGCTGCCAGCAGGTACGTTCGCCAACATCCTTTCCTTCGTGCAGGAGCTGACGGAAGCGGCCAAGGCGAGCGCCTCCAGCATCGTCATCGCCTCGATTCCGGAGTCCGATATCGAGATTGGCGGAGCTGCCGGACAGGAAGTGCTGACGCAGATTGAGCATACCTTCGGACGTGTCGAGTCCATCTGGAAGCCGGTCACGCCGAACGAGAGCTTCGAGGTCGTGCGGCGCCGGCTGTTCATGTCCTGTCAGGATGAAGCTGCCCGGGACAAGATTTGCGCGGCGTTCAGCCATATGTATCAGTCGAGCGGGGCAGATTTCCCCGTAGAGGCCAAAGACCCATCGTATCGCCAGCGCATGAAAGACTGCTATCCGATCCATCCGGAAATATTTGACGACCTGTATGAAAAATGGGGCACCATCGAGAAGTTCCAGAAGACGCGCGGTGTCCTGCGGCTCATGGCTGGCGTCGTCTATCAGCTCTGGGTGAATGGCGATGACTCATGCATGATCATGCCAGGATCTGTGCCGCTGCACATCACGCAGGTCCATGATGAACTGATCCGCTACCTGGGCGACAACTGGAACGCCATCGTCGACAGCGAGATTGATGGCAGCGATGCGGAGGCGGTGCGCATCGATGCCAATAACGCTCGCTTCAATCAGTATCTGGCAGCACGCAGGGTAGCGCGCACGATCTTCCTCAGCACGGCACCAGGTACACACGAGCAGAATGTACGCGGCATCAATCAGGAGCATATCCGCTTGGGAACGGTGCTGCCAAACGAAGTCAATGCGATACCGATATTTAACGACGCGCTCCAGAAGCTCAAAGCAACCCTGAGCTATCTCTACTCGAATGAGGCCGGGTCGATGCTCTGGTTCGACAGTCGTCCGACGCTGCGGAAGCTGGTGGCGGATCAGGAACAGCGGATCCATGGGAACGAGGTCGATTTCGAGATCCAGCTGCGCCTGCACAAGTGGCGAAGCTGCCACGGTATCGGGCTGAATATACTGCCAGCGTCCAGCAGTGATGTCCCTGATGATATGAAGGTATCTCTCGTATTGTTGCCTCTGACGGCGGTCTATGAGCGTGGAAAACTGCAGAATGAGGCCCAGAAGATGGCGCAGGAATATCTGGAGCAGCGGGGCGAGGCTGGACGCATCCATCGGAATATGCTGCTGTTCCTGGCGCCAGACATGCAAGGGCTGCATCGTCTCCGGCAGATGACGCGCCATTTCCTCGCCTGGCAAATGATACGCGATGAGGCCGAGGAACGAAATCTCGACCAGTCCCAGCTGCGAGAGGCAGACAACAGTATCAAGCAGGTAGAGACGGACCTGCAGATGAAGCTGTCCCAGTGCTATTGCTGGCTGCTGGCCCCCTACAGCGAACTGGATGACATCCGTACAATCCAGTGGGATATCTCCGAGATTCCCTGCACGGATGGCAGCAATGTCACCAAAGCCTATGAGCGCATGAAGCGCGAGGAAATCCTCATCGAGAAATGGGCGCCGAGCCTGCTGCTGATGCAGCTGAATAACCTGCTTTGGAAGGATAAAGACCATTTGGCTGTCGGAGAACTTTGGGAGTACCTGTGCAATTACTGCTATCTGCCCCGACTGAAAAACGAGGATGTACTGTATGATACCATCCGTGCTGGCATCAGTGATGGCGTCTTCGGCCTGGCGGATGCATACATAGATGGACGCTACGATGGGCTGATCTTTGCTCCGGCACAGGGATACGCGGGCAGCATTGCGCCGCAGCAGCTGCTTGTCAAGGCTGATGTGGCACAAGCGCAAAAGGCTCATGATGCTTCTCATGTCAAAGATACAGACGAAGGCGAAAACTACAGCGGTGATGACAATAGCGACGCGGATAGCGGCAATACGGTCACAGGCGGTGATGATGGAAATGGCGGATCTGCCAGCTCACCGACAACTCCGGATTCTCATTATTCACATTTCAGCATGTCGAGAGACCTTGACAGCCTTCGTGCGACCAAGCAGGTCAATGATTGCTTGCAGGAGATTGTAAACCATCTGTCTGATCTGAAAGGCAGTAAAGTCACCATCAAACTCGAAGTACAAGCCGATCTTCCAGCGGATATGCCTAAAGAAGTAGCACGCACCATCACCGAGAACTGTCAGGCAATGGGGATAACGTTCACTTTGGATTGATTATAATGGGCCCCTTGTCAAGACCACATTCTAAAATTTTAA
>ULXY01068419.1_pt1 | contig 15455 bp, 9 predicted proteins | sample 1961741 | NCBI WGS metagenome assembly ULXY01 (sample SAMEA4835851, study PRJEB28245) | human gut metagenome | biome: gut microbiome; material: fecal sample | place: Denmark | collected 2008
CGCCGCCTGATCGCCGCCGCGTCCGAGCGCCATATCGAGCGCCTGCTCGGCGGACTTTTCGCAATCGGTTATGGCAACGCCCGTGCCGACGCCTATTGAGAGGGTCAGACCGAGCACTCTTTCTTTATATTTATACTCGCGTATCTTGTCGAGAACGCTGAAACGGTCGGCGCGCATCTTCTCGAGCACATCGCTCTGGGCGATTATCATGAACCGCTCCTCGGAGATTTTGCGCATGATGCAGTCATACTGCCCTGTCCAGTTCTCTATCACCTCTTCGACTCCGCCGCGTATCGCCGCGCGCTCGCTGTCCCTGTAGTCCGCCTTGATATCCGCGATATCGTCGGTCTGCAGAAGCATTATGATGGGTCTGTTCTTTATGTAAGCGAGCTGAGCGCGCTTCATCTCACTTACATCGGTGAAATAGAAAACATATTCTTTCCCGCCCTTGAACTCGAACGAGGACGGGGTGACTATATAATAGGAATCTTTGATTTTGACTATGGCTGCGCCGTTCGACTCCGCCTGCTCGGGATCGCAGCCGCCGATAAACGGCTGGGCGAGCTTGCGGTCGATGACCGACTCATCCATAAAAGTATGGAAAAAGCTTCTGTTGAAAAGCTCGATTATCCCGTCGCCATCGCACACGAGCATAGGCATGGGAAAATCGTTGACGGAACCGGCGTCTGTCGCGTCGAGGCTGTGCGACGCCATGTCCCTTAGCTGGCGTTCACGGTTGCGGATGTTAAAGAACTTGACTATCTTATAGACCGAGAACGCGATGAGAAGGACACTACCCACAAGCGCCGCCCACCCGCTGTAGCGGACAGCGACAACAACAATGAACGCAGCCGCCGCAACAAAGGCAGCTATTTCCACTGCGAGCTCTCGCAGGAAATCCTTAAAACTCATTCATCAGACCTCCATAATAACGGGAAGAATCATCGGGCTGCGCTTGGTGCGCTCATACATCAGGTGAGATATCTCGTCCCTGAGGCTTGCCTTGATGCTGTTCCAATCGAAATATCCGCCGTCCGTCTGGGCTTCGATAGCCTCAACGGCGACTTCACGCGCGGCGTTTATCAGCTCCTCGGACTCCTTGACATAGACGAAACCTCTCGTCACGACATCGGGACCGGAAACTATCATGCCGCTCTCGCGGTCAATGCAGACTGCGACGATAACGAGACCGTCCTGCGCGAGATGCTTTCTGTCTCTGAGCACGACTGAGCCGACATCGCCGACACCGTAGCCGTCGACAAACACTCTGCCCGCGGGCACGGTTGACGTGCATCTGAGCGCCTTTTTGCTGATCTCGGCGACTCTGCCGTTGTCGGCGATGAGTATATTCTCCTTGGGAATACCCATACTCAGCGCGAGACCCGCGTGTTTTCTCAGGTGCTTGAGCTCGCCGTGAACCGGAATGAAATATTTCGGCTTGACGATGCCCATTATCATTTTCAGCTCCTCCTGGCAGGCGTGGCCGGAGACATGGACTTCGTACATCTTCTCATATACGACATCCGCGCCGAGCTTCATCAGCTCGTTGACGACACGGCTGACGGTCTTTTCGTTGCCGGGAATCGGAGTTGCGGAAATTATAACATAATCGTTTGGATGAATTTCGACCTTACGGTGATCCGAGAACGCCATGCGGGTCAGGGCGCTCATAGGTTCGCCCTGGCTGCCCGTGGTGATGATAACGAGCTTATCGGCGGGATAGCGGTTTATCATATTGATATCGATAACTATCCCTTCGGGTATATTGAGATAGCCGAGCTCCGCCGAGATGCTCACGACATTTTCGAGGCTTCTGCCGACGAGCGCGACCTTGCGTCCGAGGCTCGCCGCAACATTCATTATCTGCTGCACGCGGTGGATATTGGAAGAGAATGTTGCAACTATTATGCGGTTGTTGCCAGCCTTGCGGAAGAGGGTCTCGAACGATTCGCCGACCTTTCTCTCGCTCTCGGTGAAGCCGGGACGCTCGGCGTTGGTGGAGTCGGACATAAGGCAGAGGACTCCCTCCTGCCCTATCTCGGCGAGTCTGCCGAGATCCATCATACCGCCGTCGATAGGCGTTGTGTCGATTTTGAAGTCGCCCGTGTGGACGATAGTGCCGCCCTCGCAGCGGATAGCGAGTCCGAGTGCGTCGGGTATGGAATGGTTGACATGGATAGCCTCAACGGTAAAACCGCCGAGGGTTATCACGTCGCCGGGCTTGATGACGTTAAGAGTGGCGGAATTGAGCAGTCCGTGCTCACGCAGCTTCCCCTGAATGAGTCCGATGGTGAGCTTCGTGCCGTAGACGGGCACATTGAGAACCTTGAGAAGATAAGGCAGACCGCCGATATGATCCTCATGTCCGTGGGTTATGACTATTCCGCGTATCCTGTCCGCGTTGCGCTCGACATAGGTGAAATCGGGAAGCACGAGATCGACTCCGAGCATATCCTGATCCGGGAACGCAAGTCCGCAATCGACAAGGAACATATCCTCGCCGTATTCAAACAGTGTCATATTCTTGCCCACTTCATTCAGGCCGCCTAAAAACGACACTTTTATAGGCTTGGGCTCAGCCTTCGATTTGCCCGGTGCGGGCTTAATTTTGCCGTAACTGCGGTAGCTGCGCCTGCCCGCAGTCTTCTTTGCGGGCGCAGACGCTGCGCCGGTTTCTTTTGCTTTTGGCATAGAAATCTCCTTTTCTGTTAAATTTTTGATGTAAGTAGAACCCCGACCGGTCAAGGTGCGGGAATTAAAGCCTTGTCTGTTAAAAACGCGATGATATTTTCAGCATGGATACAAGACAAATTTCGGGTAGTTAAGACATATGCGTGCAGTCATAATACAAAAATATCCCTATTGTTAATTTTACTATGATTGGATAAAACTGTCAAGTGTGTTGCACCCGATAGGGACAAATCGGTAAATACAATTTAAGCCACACGCGATGCAATAAAATTATGCGCAGCCTACAGAAAGACACATCGGCAAAAGGTGTTGCAATCACTTTGCGCCGGAGGAGATGAACGCCTGCGCTTCGGCGCAGAGCTCGCGCGCGGTCTCCTCGTCAAAGCTCTGCGCAGTCAGGCGGAATCTCCCGTTTCCGAGCGGTGAAATATGCGTTTTTCCGCGCTTTTCGACAAGCACGAAGCCGTTCGCTCCGTCGCGCCCGAAGGAGAAGTTCTCGCCCTCAAACTCGTCGAGATAGTCGGGCGGCAGCTCAAGCTGCGCCGTGGTGCTGTAGACAAACAGCGGCGGCAAAAGAGAATAGAGCTCGGGGAAGGTCATATTCTTCTCTTCTAAAATACAGGTGAGCTTCGCCGCAGTGAACAGCGCGTCGCGCGACCAGAACTGGCGCGCTGCGAGACGGCGTGCGACATTGTCCGAGCCGTCCGACGGGGCAGAGAGATAGCGATAAGCCGTCCTGCCGTAGCTGCGCGCGAGGTCATCGAGAAATGCAGGAGAATCATAAGGGACGGAGATATCCCGCCCGCTCTCGAGCTCGTACATTCCGCAGAGGGCGATTAGCTTGACAAACGGCACGACCCCGGTCTTTTCAGTATATGCGCTAAGGCTCGTTCCCCTGCGGTTTATTCTGAGGGTCAGCGCGCGCTCGTTTGAGGTGGTGCGCATGCAGTCGTTTATGAGCGCGGATATCATTGGGTCCGAGCTGAGTATCGCGCAGTCGGATACGCCGTAAGGCACATGGCGCATCAGCTCGTCGCGGTAGAGCATACCCATGGCGGACATATCAAAGAGCCGCCCGCACGACGGCGCGGGAGATAAATCGGTCTCCATGAAATCCGCCGCCTTTCTGCCGAGCGCCGCAGACACGCTCAGCCCGTTTTCGCCGAAGATGCTGACCGTCCCCTCCCCGGCGCAGACAAACACGCCCGCATTGAGCGACGAGAACGGAACTAAAAAAGATAGCTGGGATTCAAATGACGCGCCGAACGACCACGCATTGACGCCGGAAACACGCAGTCCTGCGCACACGGCATCGGCGCAGGCGCGGGAATATTCATCGTTCCGGCAGGCGACGCCTACCCTGCCGCGCCCAAAAGCCGCGCCGACTGCCGCGCCCGCTCTCGCGCAGTCAGACGCAGTGAGCCCCTGTGCACGTTTTATAAAAGCCGCCGAGTCCGCATCGTAGCTGTACATGATAACCCCTCCGAAGATATGATATTCCTATTATTGCCTGCCGGGAGCGGTTTTAAGCCGAAGTTTCACACATTTATAAATGTGCGGCGGGGCGGCAAAATCACCTTGTTTTTGACCCGACTTAGTGATAGAATTAATTAAAATAACACAACGGAGTGAAATATGAGCGAACTGAAAAAAGTTGAGATATTCACCGACGGCGCGTGTTCGGGCAATCCCGGACCCGGCGGCTGGGGCGCCGTTCTGCGCTACGGCGATCACGAGGCGGAGATGTCCGGCGGCGACGCGAACACGACGAACAACCGCATGGAGCTCACGGCGGTCATAAGCGCGGTCGAGAGACTCAAGGAGCCCTGCGATATAAAAATATACACCGACTCGCAGTATGTTGCGAACGCGTTTTTAAAAGGCTGGATATGGAACTGGAAGAGGAACGGGTGGAAAAAATCCGACAAGAAGCCGGTTTTGAATCCCGAGCTGTGGGAGCGGCTGCTCAAGGCGCTTTCAAAGCACGAATATGAATTCATATGGGTCAAAGGACACGCGGGGCACCCCGAAAACGAGCGGTGCGACAGGCTTGCAGTAGCCCAGAGCGAAAAATATGCAAAGAAGTGAACTGAAAATGAAAAATGTCGCGATAATACTTCAGGATCTGCGAAGCGGCGGAAGCGAGCGGTTTGCGAGCAGGCTGTCGCATCTGCTGAGCGAAAAATTCAATGTCTATGTCCTGGTCTTTGACGCGAGCGAAAAGCGATTCGACTGCGCGGGCGAATTCGTTGATTTAAAATTGCCCGCAGGCAAAGGCACGGCACAGCGTGCTGTTATTATGCTCAAGCGCGCCGCGGCGATAAAAAAATTCGTCAAAGAGCATGATATATGCACGGCGTATTCGTTCACTCACGCGCCGAACGAAGCGCTCGCGCTCTCGGGCGCGAAGTGCATGAAATATATCTCCTGCCGCGACTATGTACGGCTCATAAAGAGCTCGAAGCTCTATTCATTCGCGCTGCGGCACGGATGCAATGTTCTCTTCAATGCCCTCGAAATGCAGAAAAAATGCGAAGAGATGTTCCCGGGAAACGAAGATAAGCTTTTCACGGCATATAATATCATCGACTGCGAAAAAGCCCGCGAGGACGCCAAAGAGAAACTTGACGAAGAATATAAGAAATTCTATGACACTCACAGAGTTATAGCTTTCTCTTCGAGATTCGTTGAGCAGAAATGTCAGTGGGATATGCTAAAAAGCTTTGAGCTGCTGAAAAAAGATATCCCCGATGCGGGGCTGATATTCCTCGGGTGCCGCGGCGAATACGAAAACGCTGTTCGTGAAATGGCGAAAAAGAGCGAATATTCAGGCGATATAGTCTTTGCGGGATTCCAAAAGAATGTGTTCAAATTTGTATCCCGCGCAGATGTTTTTGCAATGACTTCTTACTACGAAGGCTTCCCGAATGTCATCGTTGAGGCATTGGCGGTCGGCACTCCGGCGGTCAGCACGGACTGCACATCGGGGCCTGCCGAGGTTCTCGCGCCCGGTCGCCCGTTCCTGCCGCACTGCGACAAGATGACAAAAGTCGATTGCGGAATCCTCTGCCCCGTCATGTCCGAGAGCCCGGACTTTGACTACGGCAACATAAACGACGCCCACCGCGAATACGCGAAGGCGCTCAAAACACTGCTGACGGACGGCGAACTTCGCGCCCGTCTTTCGGAAAACGGAAAGAAGCGCGCAGACGAGCTGAGCGCAGAAAATATGAAGCAGGTCTATTTCGACCTGACCGACAACTGATTCGGAGGTAACAACAATGAGCACATATCTTATAGTCGGCGCGGGGCGCAGCGGAATCAACGCCGCACAGTTGCTTATCAAAGTCGGCGAGGATTTTATAATCTACGACGGCAACGAGAATTTTGACACTGCGGCGGCGTGCGAAAAAATAGGCAGGGATAATATAGAATTTATCCTCGGCGATTTTTCGGGCTTCGATTTTTCGCGCGTTGACATTTGCGTAGTAAGCCCCGGCGTATCGCTTGAGACGCCGATAATGAAAGCCGTCAAAGAGCATAATATACCGATCTGGGGCGAGGTCGAGCTTGCCTACAGGCACGACAAGGGCACGGTTATCGGCATAACAGGCACAAACGGCAAGACCACGACAACTTCGCTCACCTATGACATAATGAAGCGCCACGCGAAAAAGGCTCTGCTCGTCGGCAACATCGAGATTCCCTACACCGGATACGCGCTCGAGAGCGACAAGGACAGCGTGACGGTCGCGGAGATAAGCAGCTTTCAGCTTGAAACTATGGTGACCTTCAAGCCGCATGTCACGGCTATTCTCAACATTACGCCCGACCATCTCGACAGGCACAAGACGCTCGAAAACTACATCGCGATAAAAGAATCGATAACCAAGAATCAGGACGAGAACGACTTCTGCGTGCTCAACTACAACGACCCGGTTCTGCGCGAATTCGGCAAGACCCCGCGCTGCAAAGTAATATTCTTCAGCTCTTCGGGAGAGCTCGAGAGCGGAGTGTTCCTGCGCGGCGATACGATGATAATAAAAGAAAACGGCGTCGAAACGCCCGTCTGCACGACGAAAGACACGAGCCTTGTCGGCATGCACAACTATGAAAATATCATGGCGGCTATCGCGATGACCCATGCAATGGGCGTGCCGCTCGACACCATCCGTCAGGGCATAAACGAGTTCACGGCGGTCGAGCACAGGATAGAGTTCGTCGCCGAGAAGAACGGCGTCAAATACTACAACGACTCAAAGGGCACAAACCCCGACGCGGCAATAAAGGCGGTATGTGCCATGCCCTCGCCGACGATCCTCATCGGCGGAGGCTACGACAAGAAGTCGAGCTACGACGAGTGGGTAGCGACATTTGAGGGCAGAGTCAAAGAGCTTCTGCTCATAGGCAAGACGAAATACGACATTGCCGCCGCCTGCGACAGAGCCGGCTTCAAGGCTTACAAATTCGTTGACACGCTCGAAGAGGCCGTCAGCATAGCTGCCGCCGACGCAGAGAGCGGCGACTGCGTACTGCTCTCCCCCGCATGCGCGAGCTGGGATATGTTCAAATGCTATCAGCAGCGCGGCGAGATATTCAAGGACTGCGTAAGAGCGTTATAAAAAAATAATAAAGCGAGCCGCCGCGGATATCCGCGGCGGTTTTGTGTTGGAGTGCTCGGCATGTGAAATAACTCGGCGGTAGATGCGGCAGTGATGCATCAAGTCGCCGCGCAAAAGAGATTCGCACCAATAAAATCGTGCAAACTTCGCGGGCGGATGATAATCCCTACTGCGCACTTTTTCACTATTCACTTTTACTTTTTACTTTGAGCGTCAGCGAAACAATCCCTCAGTCTTGGCTTCGCCGAGCCGACTCCCCTGCAGGGGAGCCCTATGGCGGTGCTGATTTTGTGCTTCCAGTGTGAGGTCGGTTTGTAGGGGTCGGCGACCTCGACGACCCTTTGACGCGCAAGCGTCACGGTGTTTTGAAGTAAGTGCAAGTGTAACAATCCCTCAGTAGCTTTATCCACTATATAGATTTCAAGAGCAGGCGAACGAAGTTCGCCCCTACGGTCGGTAGGATAAATCTTTGCGAAGATTTCATGCCGCTGTCGCGGCAGCGGTGCGTCGAGTCGCCGCACCCTACAAACTGAGCATCAGCAAACAGCAAAAATACCGCAGGGCTTTTGCTCTGCGGTACTTTGATTTCAGGCTTTATTTATGCTCGGCGAGGTATCTGTCCACAATACCCTCCACGTAGTCGGGGCGGTCGGTGATGATACCGTCAACGCCGTTTTCGAGCATCTGGATAACATCCTTTTCCTCGTCAACCGTCCATGCGTTGACCTTAATGCCGGCGGCATGGGCGCGGCGGACGAGCGCTTTTGTCGCAAACGCCTTATGCGGATGCAGTGCGTCGCAGCCGATTTTCTGCGCGAGGTGCAGAGGCTGGAAGAACCATCTTCTGACTACCTGGCCGTAAATCGGATAGAGATACGCCGTCTTGCACTTGGGATCGTACTTCTTCGCCTCAACAAGCATCTTATAGTCGAAGCTCGAAATGAGAAGCTCATCGAAAAGTCCGTAGTCCTTGACTGCCTCTATCGTCTTGCGCACTATGTCTTCGCGCTCGGACTTGTTGGGCTTTATCTCGATATTCATAACGCTCAGCTTGTCGCTCTTCTTCATGCACCCGAGGTACTCCTCGACGGTGGGTAGAGTGACGCCGGCGAAGTCCTTTGAGAACTTGCTGCCGAAATCGAGCTTGCGGATATCGTCAAACATATAGTCGCCGATAGCGCCGGTGCCGTTGGACATCTCGTCAACGGTGTCGTTATGGCAGATGACTATATGCCCGTCCTTGGTGATATGGACGTCGGTCTCGGTTCCGTCGGCTCCGAGCTCGACTGCTTTTTCAAATGCGGGTATCGTGTTCTGGGGAGCATAGCGGTTAGCACCGCGGTGTGCGATTATCTTTGGCTTATTCAACACTGTTCACCTCTGAAAAATTTCTGAGGACATTATAGCACTTCGCCGCTGAAAATTCAACAGGAATGTGATAACGCTGAAATAATTATTAAATTTCTGCTTTTATTGTACTTAAGTCCAAAACGCTGTTGCAAGATATTAATATTTTTGCTATAATGATAAGAGCTTTTATGCAAATTGTCGATGCTTCCCGATTGAATTTTTTTATATCGGGGGGCTAAAACAACTGTCTGCGGGCGTATTTCCCCTGCTTCGCCGCAGACCTGAAGGAGTGTTGAAATGGGAAAGAGTAATCTCAAGGAAAAGGTCAGCACGACATGGAACAATGTCGTACTGCACTGGAAAACACCCGCCTTGGGCAAATATGTCTCCTACAAAGAGATAATTGCCTACGGCGTCGGAGGAATGGGCGTTCAGTTCGTCATGTTCTTCTGCTCGCTCATCGCGCTTTCCGCAACGAGCTTCCTTGTCGGAAACACAATAGGCATCAAGCCGATGCACTTGCAGTATATGGCGGTCGCATCGACTATCATCGGCTTCGGAATCACTATCGGACGCTCTTACATAATCGACAGCGCCCGCTTCAAATCCGGAAAATTCCGTCCCTGGCTTGCGATAACCGGTATTCCCACCGTTATTATAGCGGTCGTGTTCGTCTGGCTGCCATATGAGACGATGTCGTATATGCAGAAAGTCATTGCGGTTTTCCTCTGCTATAACCTTCTGCAGTGCTTCTATCCTTTCTTCCAGCAGGCATACACAGACCTTGCAAACGTCATATCGCCCAACTCCCATGAGCGTACCGATATCGTTTCGGTCTCGTCGATCATCTACTCCATGGCGCCGTCCCTCACGGGTCTTTTCGTGCCGATGCTCTCGACGCTCACCGGCGGTCTGAACTCCATCACCACCTACCGTATAATCCATCCCCTCGTCGCCGTTGTCGGACTTCTTCTGTCCTATGTGGCATACGCGGGAACGAGAGAGAGAATAATCGTGGCGGAGAGCCACGTTACCCAGTTCAAATTCTCCGACGCATTCCGCGCCGTTGCAAAGAACAAATATTTCTGGATAACCTCCCTTGCAGGCTGGCTCGGATTCCTTGAGGGCGCAGTCGGCGTTATCATCGGCTGGACATTTATATATGCCTACCCCGACAGAATGGGTCTTTACGGAGTCGCAACGACGCTCATCGGCAACGCGGCGCTCTGGGCAATGCTCATCTGCCCGATAGCGATAAGAGTTATCGGCAAGAGAAATCTGCTCATCTGGTGCAATGTTACAAACGTCGTGCTCATCGGACTGCTCTATCCCCTTTACAACAACATTCCCGCGCTTATAATCCTCTACTATCTCAACGGATTCATCAACTCTTTCTCGATAGTCTACAACCCCGGCATCAACGCCGACATGCGTGACTATCAGCAGTATTTCACTGGCGAGCGCATAGACGGAATGTTCGGCGCGGTCGGCATAATCGGCTCGTTCATCGGAATGTTCACCGGCATGGTGCTCCCGACCATCTATCAGATGCTCGGCCTTGAGGACAACTACGACGTGCTCGAAGTCGCTTCGTTCAGAGAGGATATGTTCGACGTGCTCATCATCGCCGCAGTTATCGGCGCGGCGCTCAACTTCGTCCCCTACCTCTTCTACGATCTGACCGAGACCAAGCAGCGCGGCATAGTCAAGGTGCTCAAGATACGCGCGATGTTCGAGGACTACGGCAACGGTATTCTCCGCGACGAGAGCATCGTTGAAGCCATAGACATAATCGACGAAGCAAATCTCCTCTACAAAGACAGAACCCTCATGACCACAAAGGACGACATCAAGAAGGCAGAGAGACTGCCCGCGAGAACGCCCGAGGAAAAAGAGTTCAAGAAGAACGAAATCAAGCGACTGAAAGCCGCTTACAAAGAATTCAACACTCAGAACCGCGGCATAAAGAAAGACCGCATAAATCAGGCAAAGGCCATGCCCAAGAGCACCGACGCCGAGAAGGCGGCGAGAAAAGCCGCGATAAAGGCCGCGAAGAAAGAGAACAGAGAGCTCAACAAGCTCAATGCGGACATCTCCGTGTGCGATTTCATCATCGACGAGATGAACAAATACAACACCCTGCGTATCCAAAAGCAGGTCGAGCGTTCCCGAGCGCTTGAGGCTGCCGGATATGCCGGAATATTCTACTACAGCAAAGAGGACATGGCTGAAGCCAAGGCTCTGCCGAAGTCCACTCACGAGGAGCGCGAGATTCGCAGCGACGCCATAACCCGCGCCCGCGCGCTCAAGAACGCCAGAAAGGCAATGATAAAGTTCTACGGCTCGCCCGAAAATATCGTCGAGCCTTCAGACGATGCGTTCAAGGCCGCAGAGGCTCTGCCGGACGACACCTTCGCGCATCAGCTCGAAAAGAAGAGAACCGTCAAGAAGCTCGTCAACGAGAAGTCGAAGTACATCAGAAGCGTCAAGCCTCTTCTCGACGCAAGACGCCAGCTGACGGAAAAAGAAAACTACGCGCATCTTGACGATATACGCGCAAGATACGCCGACGCAAAAGCGAACACCGACGCCGAGTACGAGGCGCGCAGAGTCGAGATCGAGAGACTCGAAGAGGCGCGCAAGGCAGACCTCGAGCGCAGGAAGCAGGAGAGTCTGGCAAAGAAGAACGGAAAGTGAGGAACAGACGATGAAAAGATTCAGTAAAATAGTAGCCGTTGTTGCGCTGATGCTCGTTGTCTGCCTCTCTTTCACAGGCTGCGGCAATCTCGGCAACGCGATAATCTCCGCCCTCTCCCTCGATGTCACGGTCGACGACCCGGCGCTCGTCAAGGTTGAGGATATACTCAACAAGACCGTCAAGACGGAATCCGTCAAGAGCGGCGACTTCACCTATACATTATATACCGACAACACCGCCTGCATCACGGGCTACACAGGGAGCAACCCCGTTGTTTCCATTCCCGCGGAGATAGACGGCGCAAAGGTAGTCGGTCTCGAGAACAAGGCTCTCAAAAGCAGCAGCACGCTCAAGGAGCTCATACTCCCCGACTCTGTCGAGGCAATCGGCAACTATGCCGCGATGTACTGCGACAGTCTTGAGAAAGTAACCATCGGCAAGAACATCAAGCACATCGGCATCAGCGCGTTCGAGGGCTCGCAGGAGAACGCCTACACCGGAAAGAGCAAGCTTACGACCGTTGTTTTCAACGGCGCGCCCAAGACCATATCCGAAAAGGCTTTCTACTTCTGCTCCGCGCTGACCGAAATAGTCCTGCCCGAGGGCGTTGAGACCATCGGCGACTGGGCGTTCGCGAAGTGCTTCAGCGCAAAGAAGATAATTATCCCCGAGGGCGTCACTCAAATTGACGACCACGCGTTCCTCAAGTGCACCGGAGCGGTCGAGATATCGATTCCCGGCACGGTTGAGAGCATTGCGGTGAGCACATTCTACCGCTGCTCCTCTCTCGAGAAGCTCACTCTCGGCGAGGGAGTCAAAAAGCTCGAAAAGGGCGCGTTTGAAGAGTGCAAATCGCTCAAAACAGTCGTCCTGCCCGAGAGCATGGAAGAGCTCGGCAAATATGCGTTCTACAACTGCGCCGGACTCGACGAGATAACCATTCACTCCGGAGTCACCGTGTTCGGCGGCGAGATATTCAAGGATGTCGGCAAGCTCACGATTTCGACCGAGAGCGGAAGCGACGCCGAGAAATACGCGCAGGACAACGGCTTTGATGTTGCCGTTATCGGCTGACGGAGGACGAATGGGAACGATAATCGCACTCGGCGGCGGCCGTTATGACGACGGCGAGGTCATGCCGATATTTGAAAGAATAGTCCGCGAATCGGGCAAAGAAAATCCTCATGTCGTGTTCCTGCCGACTGCCGGGCACGACGACACCGAGGGCGACGAGCCCATCTGGGAGAGCTTCGAAAAGCTCGGATGCACGGTTGAGACGCTCAAGCTGACCGACCCCGCGAACACCCGCGAACACATATATGATACGCTCGTAAACACGGACATTGTCTACGCCGGCGGCGGAAACCTCGAGTTCATGATGAACACATTCAAGGCGACCGGCGCGGACGAGGCGCTCAGAGAAGCGTATAAACGCGGAAAAGTCCTTTCGGGGCTCAGCTCCGGCGCAATGTGCTGGTTCGACATGGGATATGACGACTGCGGCGAAAACGGCAGCTTCATGTTCATCGACTGCATCGGACTTCTCCCCTACTGCTACTGCCCGCACTTCATCAGCGAACGCTGGCAGAGTTTCGGAACAGCCGTAATAGGCTGCCGCGACTCCGGCATAGGCGTTGAGGACGGCGCGGCGCTCATATTCAAAGACGGTCATTTCTCCGCCATGTGCGGAAACGACGGCGGAAGCGTGTTCTATTTTGACAAAGATAACGGCTTTGAGAAGAGCGACATAACCGAGGACGCGTCGGCGCTGGATATATAAAACTTCATGCAGGGAAAACGGATGATTTCTGTTTTCCCTGTTTTTTATTGGGGTATCTATAAGCCTGTAATTCCGGCACACGGTTTAATAACGAACTTGCCCAAATCTGCTGAATATGCTATGATTCCGATAGCGGACAGCCGCAAGGGCTGTCCCTACGGGATATACGAGCTATAACTTTCATTCAGACGGGGCGACGAAAGCCGCTCCGTCTGAAGCAGTTCAAAAAACAAGATTTTTAAGTTTGAAAAGCCGATTATCCTTCCTGTTTTAATCGGCTTTTGAGATTTAAAATAGGAGGATAAGTGGGCTTGAACGCAGCAATTGAACTGAAAAATATTTCAAAAAGCTTCGGAAGCATCATCGCCAACAAGGATGTATGTCTGACCGTCAACCGCGGTGAGATACTCTCCATTCTCGGCGAGAACGGCTCCGGAAAAACAACGCTGATGAACATGATCGCCGGAATCTACTATCCGGATCACGGTCAGATTTTCATCGACGGCAAAGAGGTAGTCATCCGCTCCCCCAAGGACGCGCTCGACTACAAAATAGGCATGGTCCATCAGCATTTCAAGCTCGTGGACGTGTTCTCTGCAACGGAGAACATCATTCTCGGACTTGACGAGGGCAAATTCAACGTCAAGAAGTCCGCCGAGCGCATCAAAAAGATAAGCGAGCAGTACGGCTTCGACATTGACCCGAACAAGAAGATATACGAAATGTCCGTCTCGGAGAAGCAGACCGTTGAGATAATCAAGGTGCTTTACAGAGGCGCAGACATCCTTATTCTTGACGAGCCCACCGCCGTTCTCACCCCGCAGGAAACGCTCAAACTCTTTGACATCCTGCGCCGCATGCGCGACGACGGCAAGGCTATCATAATCATCACCCATAAGCTCCACGAGGTGCTCTCCCTCTCCGACCGCGTATCTGTTCTCAGAAAGGGCGAATACATCGGCACGGTCAACACCGCAGAGACGAACGAATCAGAGCTTACAGAGATGATGGTCGGCAAGAAGATAAGCCTCAATATCGACCGCAGCGATCCGGTTGACCCTGTGGACAGGCTCATTGTCAAGGACATCAGCTGCATCAACCGCGACGGAGTCAAGCTTCTTGACGACATCTCGTTCACCGCGCGTTCGGGCGAGATACTCGGCATCGCGGGCATCGCCGGAAGCGGTCAGCGCGAGTTGCTTGAATCCATCGCAGGACTTCAGCATCTCAACAGCGGCGAGATTATGTACAACAACCCCAAGACCGGCGGCCAGGACAACCTGCGCGACAAGACGCCCATGCAGATCCGCGAGCTCGGCGTGCGCCTGTCGTTCGTCCCCGAGGACAGACTCGGCATGGGACTCGTCGGCAACATGGATATAATCGACAACATGATGCTGCGAAGCTACCGCAAGGGCAAGGGCGCGTTCCTTGAGCGCAAGAAGCCCAAGACGCTCGCAGAAAAAGTTATAAGCGACCTCGAAGTTGTAACCCCGAGCGCGAATACGCCCGTCCGCCGTCTCTCCGGCGGCAACGTGCAGAAGGTGCTCGTCGGCCGTGAGATTGCTTCCTCTCCCACGGTCTTTATGGCGGCTTACCCCGTGCGCGGACTCGACATCAACTCATCTTATCTTATATACAACCTGCTCAACGAACAGAAAGAAAAGGGCGTCGCCGTTATCTTTGTCGGCGAGGATCTTGACGTTCTGCTCGAGCTGTGCGACCGAATCCTTGTCATAAACTCCGGCAAGATAACCGGACTCGTTGACGCGAGGACTTCCACAAAGGAAGAGCTCGGTCTGCTTATGACCAAAACCGACGGAGGTGAAACCCATGAGTAAGTCAAACGGACAGAAGCGCGAGCCTCTTTTCCACATAGTTAAGCGCAGCGCCGTTCCCTCATGGGCGGCATGGCTCATCAGAATCGGCGCGGTCGTGCTTGCGCTGCTCGTCTGCGCGGTCGTGACCGTCGTCATCACCGGACAGAATCCCGCGGAGGTCTATTCTGCGATAATCTTCGGCGCGGTCGGCTCGCCGAGGCGTATATGGAGCCTGCTCCAGAATCTTGCAATGCTCCTGTGCGTTTCGCTCGCAGTCACCCCCGCATTCAAGATGAAATTCTGGAACATCGGCGCAGAGGGACAGGCTCTCATGGGCGGCTTTGCGACAGCGGCGTGCATGATCCTCTTCGGCGACAAGCTCCCGTCCTATCTCCTCTTCCCCGTTATGATTATAACGAGCATTGTTGCGGGCGCGATATGGGCTTTCATCCCCGCGTTCTTCAAGGCGAAGTGGAACACCAACGAGACGCTCT
>ULXY01013631.1_pt1 | contig 15182 bp, 15 predicted proteins | sample 1961741 | NCBI WGS metagenome assembly ULXY01 (sample SAMEA4835851, study PRJEB28245) | human gut metagenome | biome: gut microbiome; material: fecal sample | place: Denmark | collected 2008
TGGAAACGAAAACCCTTCGGAGGTCGTAACACAAGATGAGGCAGAACGCCCCGGCCCTGTCGATGCGGAGCCGTCGGGAGAAAAGAAAACCAATTTCTCTGCCGGAGAAGCGAAGCCTGCGGCGGAAGTTCCTCCGGTGCAAGTGCTGCCTGCCGAGACTGTGCCGCCTGAAACTCCGCCCACAGGATCCGCCCCCTCTGAACCCGTGACGGATGAGGCAGCTCCACAGCCGGAGGAGAAAGCCTTTGCCATGGACTACTGGCTGGCCTACGCCAAGGACTATGCCGTGAGCATCGGGCTGGTGCTGGATCCTGCGGCAGCCGGCACATGGGACACTCCCATCCGGTGCAGCAGCAAGACGGAAGATGTTTTGGCAGCCTATATCCGGGATGATCTGACGTACTATAAGGATCAGGAAGGCTGCACCGCCGTCTGGATCTGGGCAGAACAGATCGGAGACGGACAGTACGAACTGTTCATCGGTCGCGGATAACGCCAGCCATATTAGAGAAAAGGCTCTCATGGAGGGCCTTTTTCTTATGTAAAAATTTAGGAGAATAGGAGGTCTATTTTGAAACGAATCATCAAGTGCGGGACGGCTTTTCTGCTGGCGTTGGTGCTGTGCCTATGCCTGCTGCCTACCACAGCCTTCGCCGCATCCAAACAGGTGTATATCTGGAATTTTCCCCTGTCAGATGATACCTTGAAGTCCAGCGGTAACTGGGGCCACGGTGTACTGAATTTGCGGTTTGGCTACCGGGTAGGGGCTTCCAGCTACACGCAGTTCCGGTGTCTGGACTCCTGGCAGGGCGAGGTAGCTTACTGCATCGAACCCGGCGCACCGCAGAAAAACTACGATTCCATCACAGACCACGACGATACCTGGTGGGATCACCTGAGCCTACCTGACGGGCATCCCCTTACGCCCCGTGAGGTGCAGCGGCAGATCGGCCGCATTATGAGCTACGGCTATCACGGCACCATTGGCGGCGGCTGGTGGGCAGATGTAGAGAGTACAGCGGAGAAGATGGCCTGGGCCTATGCCACGCAGGTCCTCATTTGGGAGGTGGTGGCCGGTGAGCGGGACAGCAGCTTCCACCATATTGATGTGAAATCTATGGGCTATGACGAGGCCTTGGAGCGGGTGGATGCAACCCACCCCCTGCGGAGCAAGATCCTCAGCTACTATGATTCCATTGTGGATTCTGTGCAGACCCATAGTAGGCGCCCCAGCTTCTGCGCATCTACTGCCACCAATGCAGAGACGCTGGAACTGACTTGGGACGGCAGCAAGTTTACCGGCAGCATCACCGACACCAACGGGATGCTGGGAAAGTATAGTTTCAGCTGTGAGGACGCCAACCTGACTTTCAGCAAGAGCGGAGATGTGCTGACCATCTCAGCGGAAAAGCCTATCTCGGATGCCGTTACCATTACCGCCGCCAAAGAGGGCACCACCAGCGCCGGTATGGTGGTATGGGGCGATGGCGTGTGGGGCGAACCTACCGGTATTCAGGATGTGGTTACCTACTCTGCCAGCGTCCGTGACCCGGTAACGGCTTACCTGAAAATCAAGACTGCTGACATCCCCGGCAGGATCACGGTGAAGAAGGTGGATGCCGAGGGTGATCCTCTGTCCGGGATCCGGTTTCTGCTGGAATCCTCTGCGGATCAGGTGAACTGGCAGGAGGTGAGCGCGGCGGAAACAGGTGCGGACGGGGCGGTTTGCTGGGAAAACCTGACAGCAGACGGCAGCACCTACTACCGGGTGACAGAGGTGCAGACGGCGGAGGGAATGACGCTGCTGACGGAGCCGCTGTTCGTGGGAACGCTGGACGCAGGCAGCCATGATATCACCATTACCGCCTGCAACAATGCGGGCTTTGCACTGCCCTTTACGGGCGGTACAGGCTTCACGATTTATATTCTGTTTGCAGCACTCATGCTCTGCATGGGTGTTTATTTTTGCAAAAAATCCACGACGAAAAAGGAGAACTGAACCATGAAGAAAACGAAACGACTTTGGGCGCTGCTTCTGGCCATGGTCATGGCCTTGGGGCTTATCAGCACAGCGTTCGCAGCGCCGACCATTGACTCCGGACGGAAAGCGTCCCTTTCCCTTTATAAGTACGACATCACGGCGGCCAGCGAGGACGGGGCGTGGAATACGGCGTCCTATGTCAGCACCGGTGTGCAGGACGATGCCGTTACCGACAAGCTGGCGCAGTACGCTATTCAGGGCGTGGAGTTCACCTATCTGCGGGTAGCTGACATCGCCATGAACAATGAACTGGTGGACGGGCAGCGTCAGGTAGGTGTGCTGTACGGCTTTGTCGAGGGTACCGTGCTCCAGGCCATCGGCCTGACCGCCGCAGATGCACACAAGAGCGAAAACGGCACCCGCTACTATACCGCCGACAAGCTGAACAAGGCCATGAGCGATGCACTGACCGCCAACGCCACCACCGTCAAAAATGCGCTGGAAGCTGCTGCCCGAAATGGCGGCAAGGCCATGCCCGAGACGGATGAAAACGGACACAGCAAGGTCAGCGGACTGGAGCAGGGGCTCTATCTGGTGGTGGAGACCCGTGTACCGGAGAATGTCACCAGCACTTGCAATCCGTTCTTTGTCTCTCTGCCTATGACCACCATGGACGGCAAAAACTGGAACTACGATGTGACCGTGTACCCGAAAAATCAGACCGGCAATCCCACGCTGGAAAAAACCGTCCGGGAGGGCAAAAACAGCACCGGCAAGAACGGCGGCACGGGGGATATTGCGGACGGCTATGCACATACTGCCACCGCTTCCGTGGGCGATGTGGTGGACTATCAGATCATCAGCACACTGCCCACCATTACCTCCAAGGCTACCAGCCTCACGACTTATACTTTTGTGGACACGCTGAGTAAGGGGATCTGCTACAACAAGAATGATGTGGTCATCGAGTTCTTCCGGGATGCCGGTTGCACCGACCAGATCACTGCTTGGAACGAGGATTCAGGTAAGTTCTCTGTCAGCTATGATGACGCCGCCAACGCCATGACCATTGGCATGACGGAGGCCGGGCTGGCGGAGATCAATGAATCCGAGAGTGTCTACACGGACAGCGTGAAGCGTGGATACAGCGACTGCACCATGCGAATCATCTATGCGGCCACCCTCACCGACGACGCAAAGCTGGGTGAGACCGACAACCCCAATGAGGTGGAGCTGACATGGAAGCGCACCAACACCAGCTACTATGATACGCTCCAGGACTGCTGCCATGTTTACACCTACGGCGTAGATGTGCTGAAGCAGTTTTCAGACGGCAAGGGTGACCTGACGAATGTCAGCTTCCTGCTGCGCAACGACACGGATGGTGTGTATGTCATTGCCGAGCAGAGAGATGGCATGTACTACGTCAAGGGCTTTACCGACAAGAAAATTGACGCAACCACTTTTGTTCCGAATGGCAGCGGCCATATCATTGTGAACGGTCTGGAGGATGACACCTATACGCTGACAGAGATCGCCACCGACAAGGGCTATGTGCTGCTGAAGGATGGCATCGAAATTGTCATTACCGCTGCGGAGAGTGAGAATACCTGCGAAACTTGCGGCGCAAAGCTCCTGACTGCCAGCAGCACCGTCAACGGCGAACCTGCGAGCATGGAGGACGGCAATGCCATTGTTCCGCTGACGGTCATCAACAATCCCGGCTTCGGCCTGCCCAAGACGGGCGGCTACGGCACTTGGATGTTCACCGTGGGCGGCTGCATGCTGCTGGGCGTGGCGGCGGTTATTGTGGCGAAATCCCGGAAGAGAGAAGAAAAGTAAGGTGTGAAATAATCGGGGCAGGAGTAATTTACTCCTGCCCCGCCAAAAGGTAAGTCAGTAGGAAAAACGAACTGCATAGAATTTAATTTGGTGTTCTGCTCGTATGCTCAACCCGAATTTGGGATACCCATCATCATATTATAGTGGTCAATATGGTGCAGATTCAGAAATATTAGTCGAAATACCCTGAGATAGCTGTCAAGCATAGTGTCGTCGAACGAAACGATAAGGTCGTCAAATATTGAGTGTGAACCATCATTTATAAATGCTATAAGCGCCTTGCATACTAATTTGTCCTCCCCATCAAAACTGTTAATGCATTCTTCATACTTTATTCCACCGATAATTTGAAAATAGTGTTCCAAAATTCTACGCATAGTATTGAATGCACTTTTCGATGAGGAAATATTTGGCTCTTTGAGTTCCTCCCAAAGTGTCTGATAAGAGGTTTTTATTGGATTGCTTGAATAGAACTGGAGAGAACTTTCCTCATCCCTCTTTCGGATAATATAGTATGCAACCTCTTTTGGCGAATATGACTCACGACTACCCAAAAAAGTTATTTCTTTGTGAAAATAGATGTTATGGGTAAGAATGAAGACTTGCGAAATGCCAGCGTTCTTCTTCAGACAATTCTGAATGACATTCTTTACTAATGTCGAAACCACAAACAAAACATTGCTATCCAAGCTTGAGATTGGATCATCAATGACAACAACCTTATCATCTGCTAATCCGGTATTCGTTTGACTGCCAAAGCACAAATGATAAAAATACAAAAAGGAAATGAAATTATGCTCACCCTCGCTTAATGTTCTGCTGGCATCGGTCCCATCCGGTCTGAGAATTAAATAGGTCCCAGGCTTATCCTGATTTTCTGCAAGAGAAAATCCAACAAATCCAAAATTGTATAGAATTTTATTGATAGCCGATACGGTAGGTAAGACGCTTGTCAGTTGCGCTTCTTTTTTGTGAATTTGACCTTCAAGAATTTTGATTCTATTGGTGACGGCATCTACTTTTGTCTTAATTCTTGTTGCGCCTTTGTGTAATCCAGTGGCCTGTTTGTTGTAATCACTCAATACATCTTCCAATTGAAGGAGAAAAAACTGCCAAACTAAATATTGACAATGGGCCCGAGCTTTCTCTTGGTTAGAAATAATAGCATTATTTTCTTTGATTCTTACATTGAAATCTCTAATTCTTTTATTTATTTCTTGGACCAGCTCACACAACAAATCACATTTTATAGGCTTTGATGGATTTTCAATTTTGGATTGAATGAGATTGAGATTTTGTGCAGATACCGCATGAAAACGCAGAGATAGTTGCTCAAAATCATGATACTGGAGAAATGATAGATTGCTGTCCAAAATGGATTTTAGATGCAATTCAACTTCAGCCACGAACTCGGAATAGGTACATTGATATTCCTTGATAGCAGTACAGTCTTTTTTATATTCTTCATCAAAAAATGCTGCAATTTGTTCTGCAAGGCTTGACGGAAGTTCTTGTTGGCAAAATGGACATCTGCCATTAGATTTTTCAGCAAGTTCAATACCTTGCTTGACCCAATCACTGGCATTTAAAAATTGAATAAATGTTCCGATGGGGGTATTTGATGTCCCAGTAATAATTTTGGAAAGTAGCGGCTGAGAATCTAAGGCTGTAACTCGCATAATATCAATTTCAGAATACTCCTTAACTGGTGATATATTCTTAGCGTATGCGGAATGATAGATTTCTTTTAGCCGCTCGTAGGTTGGAATTTTGGTTTCATCCTTTTCCCGAGTGGGATAAAGTGATAAAGCATTCCTGAAAAAACTTATCCCGGCTACTACGGTATCCGACTAACGCACTGGAGAAAGCTGTCCCATACTTGCTTTGGATTTCCCAGCATTTATTTCGTGTTTCTTCAGAAAGATCATTTATAGTACGAAGTAGTCCTTCAAGAGATTTTGCTGTTTTCTCCCTTATTTCTTTTTGTTGCTGCGATTGTTCTTTCAGATTTTCAATTTCATTTTGAATATCAATCGATTTGGACCCAAGCGTAAATATACCGGGAAGTGTTTTATCTGCGCTGAAATTTCTTTCAATAAAATCACGGTTATAAACAATGATTTTTTCATGGACAGTCGATGTCCACTCGATAATCGAACCGGAATTTGCATCTTCACCAGCGAGAAAACGGGAAAGCGTGGTTTTTCCTGTTCCATTTCCGCCATAAATAAAGTTAATCTTCTTGGGCTCTGCAGTTGCCATCGTATATGTGGCAATATTTGATAGCGTTATCTTGCTGATCAAAATTACACCCCCTGACTTCTGATATAATACCACAAATTGTGAGTATACACAACATTTCTTTTGAAAAATGGAGGTTATATTGCACTATAAACAATTTGTATTGATTCCATTTGTGCTGTTTGCTTTAGCAGGGGCGCTGTTGATTTATCCTTGGATTAGCATAATTGCCAGCACTAAATACCATTCGGATGTGGAGACAGTCTATGCCAATGCCATTGCGGACGCCGACGATGCGGAGCTGGCCAACCAGCGGCGGACGGCGGAGATGTATAATGCCTTGCTGCGGGGCGAGGCGGCGGTCAGTACGGGAGGGGCTTCTGCTCCTCCCGTGGACTATGCAGAGCAACTCACCGTGGGCGGAGCCATGTGTACTATCGACATCCCGAAGACCGGCGTGTATCTCCCGGTGCGGCACGGCACGGGGGCGGAAACGCTGGAGCGGGCCGTGGGGCATGTGGTGGGGACTTCCCTGCCTGTGGGCGGGGTAGGCACCCATGCGGTGCTGTCGGCACACAGCGGGATGGCCAGTGCAAAGCTGTTTTCGGACATTGACCAGCTTGCGGAGGGCGACACTTTTTACATCCATGTACTGGGTGAGGTGCTGGCCTACGAGGTGGACCAGATCGCTGCGGTACTGCCTTCGGACACATCGCTGCTGCAAATCGAGGACGGACAGGACCTGGTGACTCTGGTGACCTGTACGCCCTTTGGGGTGAACACCCACCGGCTGCTGGTGCGGGGACATCGGGTGCCGTATGTGCCGGAGCTGGTGGTAGAAAATGGAAAAACTCCGAAGGCTGTGTCTTCGTGGACGCAGCACTATCTCGCGGGCTTGGGCGTTGGCCTTAGTGTGTTGGCTTCAATCGGCGGGATCTGCTTCTTTGCAAGGAGGCGACGCCGTGGGTAAAAAAGCTGCTTTGTTGGCGGTGGCGCTGGCCGTGGCGGGGCTTTGTATTCTGCTGTGGCCGGTGGCTTCCGGGCATAGGCTGCAAGCGGACATGAGCGCGGCGGCACAGGGCTTTTTGGAGGAGGCGAGACAGTCATACCCCGAGTTGCTGGCGGACTTGCAGGGATATAACCAGCGCATTTATACGGAGCGGCAGGCGGGACTGGCCGACGCTGCGGCCTGTGAGGAGTCTGCAGCCTTGCTGAGAGACTACGGCGTGGAGGACGAGGTCATAGGGGTGCTGGAGATACCAGCGCTGGAGCTGGTCATGCCGGTCTACTTGGGCGCGTCGGATTCGCACCTTGCCGCAGGGGCGGCGGTGCTGGGGAACACTTCGGCGCCCATTGGCGGCATGAGTACCAACTGCGTTATTGCCGGGCATAGAGGATGGTATGGCGCGGATTATTTTCGGCACATAGACCGCTTGCAGGCGGGCGATATGGTAACGATTACGAATCTATGGGAAACGCTCACCTACACGGTGGTTGACATTCAGATCATCCAGCCCTATGAGGTGGAGAAGATCAAAATCCAGCCGGGGCGTGACCTGCTGACGCTCATCACCTGCCATCCCTACGCCAGCGGAGGACGGCAACGGCTGGTGGTGTATTGCGAAAGAAGGAAGTGATGCATTATGGAGCCTATTGGCAAGGCCACATTTGTCGGGGACGATGACATCCTCTATTACGATGCAGAGTCGTTTCTGGACTGTATCCGGGAGGAACTGCCCTATCGGGATACCACCGGGTTTCGCTACGAAGTCCTGACAGACGACCCTACCGTCTGCAAGGCGGCGGATGATATTTTGCTGGATTTCTTCAGTGAGGATGATCCATATACGCTATCTGAATACACACAGAAAATAGGAGGGATCTAAAAATGTTTACATCCGAGAAAATGGTAAAATTCCTGCGGGAAAAATACCCGCCCGGCACCCGCATTCGGCTGGTTTCCATGGAGGACCCCTATGCGCCGGTAGCACCCGGCACAGAGGGTACGCTTGTGTGCGTAGATGACGCCGGGCAATTTCAGATGAAATGGGACAACGGGCGGACTCTGGCCCTCATCCCCGGCGAGGACAGCTTCACTGTCCTGCCGCCCGAACACAGCGTGCTGAAGTTGTATATGCCCCTGACTGCCGAGCTCTACGAGCCGGATGAGTGGGGCGATATGCCGGAGGAGGCGGAACGGCTCACCGGCGGCGAATTGGCATCGTATGAGGACAAGATCCGCAGCGCCTTATTCAAAAACCGCATGCAGGAGGAACAGGTCAGAGGCATCATGTACTGGTACAGAAAACCGGACAGCGTCAACGACAAGGTACATTCCGTTGTCTTCGATGTGGAGCAGCGGCACGGCAGGCTGTGGGGCGTGGCGGAGTGTCAGATCAGCGGCGAACTGTCGGCTGGAGAGCTGGCTGCGCTGAAGAAGTACATCTCCGGCCAAGCCTCGGATGGCTGGGGTGAGGGCTTCGAGCAGCGGGAGATCGCACTGGACGGTGGCCGGGAGCTGTATGTCCACCTGTGGCAGGATGAGGACTGGAGCATCCGGACGGAGCAGGAGCGGTTTGAGCCTTACCGGGACAAGCTGCCTCAGCTGTGCTTTACGCTGCTGCCGGGTACGGGGCAGCTCATCTGCGTGAAGCGTGGGGAGAGCGGGTACTATCCCAGCGACTGGTCTACGCCGGATGCACAGGAAAACCGCCGCATTGCGGATGAGCAAAACCGGAAGCTGGGTGTGACACCCGCTCAGGAGGAAGCTATGAAGATCGGCAGCATGTGCGGCTGGGATGTCCCCGGCGCAGACCCGGATCACTGCGTGGACATCGTGCAGCGGAGAGGAGGTATGGAGCTTGGGTAAAAAGGTATTTTCCATATATATGGGCAATCCGGATAGCAGCAATCACGCAGAGCTGGATCTGCCCGCCACGCCGTGGGAACTGATAGATGCACTGGATAAGCTGCGGCTGGAGGATGGGCGGGAACCCTATTGGCAGGTGGAGGACATTGGCCGGTACGGATTTCTTGCACCGCTCCTTGATGGCAGCGACCTGTATCAGTTCAACGCTCTGGCGGAGCAGCTGAGCACATTCGACCATGTAGAAGCCATTGCCTTTGAGGGACTGGTGCAGATGGAGGTCGACGAGCTGTGCCAAACCAATGGCGGTGAACTGACCCTCCAGCGATTGCTGGATCTGGCGTACAGCGTGGATTGCTGTCATGTGGTGCCGGGGATCCGGGACGATGCGGCATTGGGTCGGTTCTATGTGGAGAACGAGTTCCTGCCGGAACCGGAACAAGTACCGGATAGTGTGCTGGAGCTGTTGGACTATGCCAAGATCGGTGAAAAAATGCGCCGGGACGAACACGGCGCTATGACCCCGAACGGCTATGTAGTACGGGAAGCCGAGCTGCGGCAGGCTCCGCCCAACTTGGGCAGGCCGCCACGAAAGCCGCCGTATATGATCCATTTCCTCTGTGTCAGTGATGTCCGTGCCGTAAAGTTGTACCTGCCCGCAAAGCAGGCGGAGTTGGACGCCGTGCTGGACTGTCTGGAGGTGGATAGCTGGCAGGAGGTGCAGCTGGAGGAATGCGACACCGCCATGCCGGAGATGTGGGCCTTCGTAGATATGGCTCACACCAGCATGGAGCAGGTCAATCAATTTGCGCAGTGTCTCGAAATGCTGGATGCAAATGGGGAACTGGCGGCGTTCAAGGCAGTGGCCAGTCAGCTGGATATTTACAAGCTGGAGGATGCCATGGCGCTGACAGAGCACCTGAGTGAATACGCCTTCGAACCGAATATCCACTCGTTGGAGGATCGGGCACGGGAGGAACTTTCCCTTATAGCAGACGGGCCAGAGCTTGACCTGCTCATCCGGAATTTGAATCTCACCGCCTACGGCGCAGACCTGATGTATAGAGATAGGGGCATCCTCAGTGACTATGGCTATGTCCATCGTCCGGATGGACAGCCTATGCATCTGCCGCAGCAGGGCATGGATATAACCATGCAGTAAACTGAATCAATAATGGGGCCGCTTTCCGAAAAGGGACAGCGGTCCCACTTTTTGCACCCTTTTCGGTGAGCGGTACCCGGAAAGGAGTGCAAGAATGACGAAGGAGACCATCTCCCGGTATCTGGAGAACGGATGCAAGGGACATAAGAATGTGGTCAGCAGCCGGGAATTGGAGCGGGCGCTGGGCATCAGCGGAAACGAGCTTCGCAGGCACATCAACCGCCTGCGGCGAGGCACTGTGCCGATCGCAGCAGATCAGCGGGGGTATTACTATGCGGAGACGGCGGCAGAGGTCTATGCCACCATCCGAAGCCTTGAGAAAATGCGCAGCGGGTTAGACGCCGCCATCTCCGGACTGGAGCGGGCGCTGGAGAAATTCGGTGAGTAGGCAGATGACGAAGCTCATGCCGTGGGTAGGCGGCAAGGCCCAGCTCATGTGGGCCATCCAAATGCTGCTGCCTACCCACTACAAGACACTGGTGGATGTGTTTGGCGGCAGCGGCATTATCACCATGAATACTTCCGTCCCCAGCGGGTGTCTGCAGATCTACAACGACCTGAACCACGATTTATATAACCTGCTCTTCTGCGCCAAGGAGCGTCCGCTGGAGCTGGTCAGGGAGTTGGGCTTTCTCCCCATCAACGCCCATGACGAATTCGATGTGTTGCAGCGTCAGCTTCGGGGCGAGGACTTCACCATGGAGTACATGGAACGGCAGTTGGATCTGACGGAGATCCTATTGCAGCCGCCCCAGGCAGAGGTCGTGCAGCAGCTGCTTTTGGAGCGTGGCCGTCTGGGTGATGTGCGCCGTGCCGCAGCATTTTATAAGCTGCAACGCTACAGCTACAATGGCAGCGGAGACAGCTATGGCGTAGGCTCCTGCGATATACGGCGGTTTTTCCGGGATCTGTGGGAGTGCTCCCATCGGCTGAAGGATGCGGTACTGGAAAATAAGGATTTCGAGAGCATTATCACTGCCCGCAACGACCCGCAGACCGTGGTCTACTGTGACCCACCCTACTATGAGGCGGAATGCTATACGGTGGAGTTTCCACGCAGCGACCACCAGCGGCTCCACGATGTACTGGTAAAGCATACGGGCTTCGCTATGGTGTCCTATAACAACTGCCCATACATCCGGGAGCTGTACGATGATTTCTTCATTTACGAGGTGGAGCGCCCCAACAGCCAGTCCAAGAAGAAAAACAACAAGTACCGTGAGTACATCATGACCAACTACGATCCCCGCACCTTTGCGCCGCAGATGTCCTTCTTCGGCGACTATGACAGCCGTGGCAAATCGTGCAGGCTGGTGCATACACCGCAGCGGCCTTTAAAAGTATAGGAGGATCTTCGCATGAACAATGAAATGAAATTTGAAAAGAACGGCCTGCTCATTCCCAACGGTGCGCTGGAGGAACTGGGCTTGGCGGGTATCTCCCTGTCTGCTTGGCTGGGACAGGACCACATCCTGCTCATGCCGCAGGAAATGACGGCAGAGCAGCTGCTGCACGCACTGGATGGCTTGTCTCAGGCTTCCGTAGAACTGCTGGGTGTGCTGCAGGAGGCATGCAGGATGCCCTGCGCAGGCGACTGCGAAAGGGACATGGACGATGTGCCGCAGGTACCGGAGAACATTCGTCCCCTGCTCATGCTGAGTGGATGCTGCCCGTCTGCACTGGCGCAGCTTTTGGAGGAAGGAGACATTGTCTATGCTGCCGAGTGAGACGATGTACCCCTACACGGCCAAAGAGGCTCGGGAACGGGGCGAGTTGGAGCTGTGGCGGGCTAATTTCCGCACCAACTGTGCCTGTGCCGGGGCCATAGAACTGGCCATTCGCAGGGACTTTGACGGGATGCATCTTTGGGCCGACTGCGCCAAAAGCGTTATCGACCAGTATGGCTACAAGCGGGTGGGCTTTGTGCTGGCCAACACCTTGCAGGAGCAGTCCTATGACGGCCGCTACCATGAGACCAATAAGAAGTGGAGCCGAACCATCTTTATCCCCGAAGATGGAGGACACCGGCATACCTTCCTCATAAATAGCCACCCCGCCGTGTTGGACGGATTCGTCAGCGAATACCGGGCAGAGCTGGCAAAGCTGCACCTGTTCGGCGCAGAACACTGTGAACCCAATTCCGGGGAGCAGGACTTCACCGGCAGGGTGCTGATCCTGTCGCCAGACACGCTGCGGGAATCCTGCTGGCAGCCGGAAAATCAGCTGTGGCTGGCGCTGAGCGGCTTTGGCTGTCAACCCCACGCCCGTGGTCGCTCGGTACTCTGCACCTGTTTGGGAGACGGCGAGACCACGAGGTGGAACCGCTCCGAGTTCGTAGGCATTATTCGTGACGAGTGTATCCCCGATTGGGCAGCAGAGAAATTGGGCGATCTGCGGCGTGGGATACATGAAATGACAATGTAAAGGAGGACGCAAAATGAAAACTGCAAAGCGTATCATGTTCATTCTAAGCATTACGGCGTTGCTGTGCTGCCTGCTGTCTGTAGTGGTTTTTGCCGCAGGCAGCGGCGATGTGGCGGGCGCGGTGGAGAGCACCTGGACGGCAGCGTCCGGGCAGATCAAGTCGGTGGTCAACAAGGTGGTATTCCCCGCCATCGACATGATTCTGGCTATTTTCTTTTTCGTGAAGCTGGGGACGGCGTATTTTGACTATCGGAAAACAGGGCAATTTGAATGGACGGCTCCGGCCATTCTGTTTGCATGCCTGGTCTTTACGCTGACGGCGCCGCTGTATATTTGGACTATTATCGGGGTATGAGTGGGAAATTGCACTGTTGGTTGGCGGGACGGTTTTTGCATGTTCAGGAGGTGATGAATTGTTTATCTGGGACTTTGTAGCGGACAAAATACTGGGGCAGATCGTGGACTGGTTTTACAGTCAGGTGGTGGGTTTTCTCGGAAATTTCTTTTCCGAGATGGGCAGCATGGGCGCAGAGCTCTTCGAGATGAACTGGGTGCAGAGCGTGGTGCTGTTTTTCTCCTATTTGGGCTGGGCCCTGTTTGCCACGGGGCTGGTGGTGGCTGTGTTTGAATGCGGCATGGAGTATTCCGCTGGACGGGGCAATGTGAAAGAGACGGCGCTGAATGTCCTTAAGGGCTTTCTGGCCGTCTCTCTTTTTACCCAGGTGCCGGTGCGGCTCTATTCTTTGGCAATTTCCTTGCAGGGCACCTTGACGGCGGGCATCACCGGCTTTGGGTCCACCAGCATCGGGGATGCGGCAAAGGCGGCGCTGGCAGATCTTGAAAACCTGGAAAGCCTAACGGAGTCCACCTATCCCCTGCGGGGCTTTGGGCGGGAGACCAGCGGGCTTATGGTTCTTTTCTGCCTTATCCTCATGGCCTATGCGGTCATTAAGGTGTTTTTCAGCAATCTGAAGCGCGGCGGTATTTTGCTGATTCAAATTGCCGTGGGGAGCCTTTATATGTTCTCCGTGCCCAGGGGGTATGGAGACGGATTTATCCAGTGGTGCAAACAGGTCATCGGCCTGTGTCTCACGGCTTTCTTGCAGGCCACCATCCTTGTGGCCGGGCTGATGGTGTTCAAAGACCACGCCCTGCTGGGCTTGGGACTCATGCTCTCTGCCGGGGAAATTCCCCGCATCGCTGGGGCCTTTGGGCTGGACACCACCACGAAGGCCAATCTTACCTCGGCGGTTTACACAGCTCAGAGCGCCGTTAATATTGCCCGGACGGTGGCGGCCAAATGAGGTGCATTACTATGGGCAGCCTGTTTGACGGCATTGGCGGCTTTCCGCTGGCGGCTATACACAACGGTGTCATCCCCCTATGGGTCAGCGAGATCGAGCCGTTTCCCATTCGAGTCACGCAGCAGCGGCTGCCGGGGATGCTGCATTATGGAGATATTACGAAGCTGGATGGGGCCATGCTGCCGCCGGTGGATATCATCTGCGGCGGCAGCCCGTGTCAGGACTTGTCCGTGGCTGGAGCGAGAGCCGGATTATCTGGCGCCCGCTCTGGCCTTTTTATGGAGCAGGTCAGGCTGGTAAAGGAGATGCGAAATGCAGACAGATCACGAGGCCGGGCAGGTATCCATATTCGGCCCCGATTTATGGTATGGGAAAATGTGCCGGGAGCCTTCTCCAGCGGAGAGCGGAAGGGCGAGGACTTCCGCATCGTCCTGGAGGAGATCGTCCGAATTAAGTGCGGTACCGTTCATGTCCCTGGACCTTACCCCTGGGCATGGCAACCTGCTGGGCGAATCCTACTGGGAACTGATTTCTCCCTATGCTGGCGGTGCCTGGACGCTCAATACTGGGGTGTCCCCCAGAGGCGCAAGAGAATCTTCCTTATCGCGGATTTTGCAGGGCGCACCGCCGACAAAGTATTATTTGTCAGCGAAGGCTTGCATGGGGATACTGCGCCGGGCGTTTGAACGGGGCAAAGCGCTGCCAAAGAAGCTGGAACGGGCGCTGAAGATCCAGGCGGGTCTTGCGCTCCCGGACGGCCAGATCACAGATATAGATGCCTATCACATCAACCAGCGGGACGAGGGCTTTGACGGCTACAACGGAGACTTGACCGGCGATGTGGCAGCGACCTTGGGCGTGAACTGTGGGATGTCCACCGGCAGGAATGGCGTTATAGCCTTTGCGGCCAACCAAAGAGATGAGGTTCGTGACTTACATGATGTGGCGGGTGCTCTAAATGCACAGCCGGGAATAAAACAGCAGACATTTGTCGCCGGTTTTTCTGCAGGTGCCGGAGCCAGTGCCGGGAGCATCGGATACCACGAAAGTGTTGCCCCAACACTGAAGGCAGGCGCTAGTGGCAACTGTATGCCATCTGTACTGTGCATCAACGATCAGGGCGGTCAGGTCATGGAAATTTCTGAGAATATGACGGGCACACTGCGGGCGCAGGAGCACGGCCATCAGCCGTTGGTGTACGAGAACCACGGCGTTGATGCCCGCTACCGGCAGATGGAGGAGGTTTCACCCACCATGTCGGCACGCTATGGGACGGGCGGAAACAATGTGCCGCTGGTGGAGCAGGAACCTGTGATCTGCATCACGGGAAATGCCATAGACCGCCAGCCACAGAACGGCGGG
>ULXY01039939.1_pt1 | contig 15175 bp, 9 predicted proteins | sample 1961741 | NCBI WGS metagenome assembly ULXY01 (sample SAMEA4835851, study PRJEB28245) | human gut metagenome | biome: gut microbiome; material: fecal sample | place: Denmark | collected 2008
GCTGCACGCAGGTCTTTCATCAATAGGGTGAAGTTTTCCACATCTACCAACTCGTCATAGGCATTGCTGCCGAAGGTCATACCGGGAAATTCCCAGTCAATGTCAATACCGTCTATGCCCTCACTCGAAACAAAGGCTTTGCAGTCTTGTGCGAATTGCTTGCGCATTTCCGGACTCTTCGCCAGGGCGGAGAAACCTCCGTCCTGGGAATTGTCAGTATTGGAAACGCTATTGGTAAAAGAGAGTAATATCTTCACATGTGGATACTGGCTCTTTATTTTCTTTACCTTATCAAAACGGGATTTATCACCTTGCAGGCCAAACTTTTCATAAATTCCGTTTTTAACATATAATTCTGCAAAAGCGTAGTTTATGTGGGTCAGGTATTTGGCATCGGGTATGGATGTGCCATAATAAGTGACGTAGCCCAATGCAACCCGGCCTGCAACCTGCTCGGCCATTTCGGTCTCGTTGTCTTCATTTCCCGGAGCTGGCAGTCCGGGCATGTAGTCGTCATTGTGACATGCGGCTACTAGAAAGACAGTAGCTATTATAAATAGCAGTTTCCTTTTCATAGAGAGTGCATATTATTCAGAATCGGTTTCTGCTTCAGTCTTGAAATAAGCATACCAGCCGCTGTCGTCCCAATCCACACCACCGCTATACTTGCCGGGATGATAGATTGTGATATAGTTCTCATCCAGTGTCAGCAGCCAGAATTTGTTGCTGCCTACGCTTTGTCCGTTGTCGTCATAATTTCCTCCGATGGTGGGGATACTTGTTATCAGTTCACCCAGTACTCCGTCTTCCGGTTTTTCGTGTGTGAAGGAGAAAGTACCTTCTGCCTTCAGGTTTCCGCTGGCATCATAGGTTTTCATCTTGTTTCCGTCGAATTCGAATACCATGGACTGGTCTCCCGCTTCGGCGGCAGTGACATTGGCCCACCAGGCAAAATTTGATTCGGGAGTATAGCCTGCACTGGTATATTTCCAGCCTCCATGAGCCCCCATATTGCAGACGGAACCCCAGCTGACTTCACGGAATTTCCAGGTCTTCTTGGCAGATTTGTCACTCTTGTCGGTTGCACCGGTGAAGTAAGTGGACCAATCGTCGAATACATTGGTCACAGTCACTACAACCGGATCTGTCTTGATAATCTGATTGGCGGAAATGCCCATATAGTAGATGGAATAGTCCGCATTGGACTCCATGATGACCGTAGCGTTGTCCGTGACCAGAGTCTTACTTTGTTTACTTCCTTCGCCCCCCCATTCTATGTGCCATGAACCGCCAATGTCCGGGCGGGAGTTTTTCAGGGCTATATACTGGTCGCCTTCCACTACTCCGTCTTGGTTGGGGAAGGGTTGGGTAATGGATATGGCGGCTTGTAATGCCTCTTTGGTTATGGGTGTACCGGCATCAGTCACATATTTGTCTCGCAAGTCTTCGTCTTCGATAGGATCGCATGCAGTAACGATGAAGGCTGAAGCAAGCATTGCTATCAATATTTTTGTTACTTTCATATTGTCTTTATTTATAGGTTAATACTCTTACATATTGTTCCAATCCGAGAACTGGGCAGATGCATCCCAGCCTGGATTCTGCTCAAGGACTCCATTGGAGATGTCGATTTCGTCTTGCGGAATGGGCCAGTAGCCTTGGGTTGCTTGTAGGCGTTTCTTATAGTCGAATTTTACCATCGGTACCACCGTAGCGGCATTTATTATATTGAACCCGGTCTGTTTGTTGAGTATGTCACCGGCTTCCTCAAGCGAAGGACCCGACCAGCGAAGGATATCCCACCAGCGGATGGACTCGAATGCAAGTTCCCAGCGGCGTTCCTGCTTGATGGCTTCCAGGGAGTAGGCCACCGGAGCCAAGTGGGAGCGGGCACGTACCTTGTTCAGACCCGTAGCGTCTTGTTTCAGCTCGGACTGCATGAGCAGAACGTCGGCAAAACGGATATGAATCAAGTCGGCAATTTGGAGTAGCTGTTGGGATGTCTGCGAAGATATTCCGGGGAACATCTGCTTGCCGAAAGGTTCGATTTTGCCTTCATTGTAGGAATTGATATTGATGTATTTTTTCTGGAAATAGCCGGTTTGTTCATAGTAACGATAGGATACGGTATATTCCGGTTCACCCTCGTCCATGGTGCAGTCCATCAGTACATTGCCGGCAACATTCGGATCAAGTGCTTTGTACGACCATATGGAACCGGTCAGACGGGGATCCTCCTTGTAACCGTCCGTATAGGTCTGCTTGGCGGCCCAGTCTTTCCATTCGTTGACCATAGCCGGAGATACAGGGCCAGCTCCCCAACCGGTGCCGAAGGGATAACTGTCTTTGTTGGAATAGTTGTCGGCAGACGGTGAATAGAATTGCGCGCATGTGTTGGAGAACCAGGTATAGGTCCAGTCGGATTTCAGGTTATGCTTGTTGGCGAATAAAGTTTCGTCGGAACTGTTTCCTTCCCATTTCAGGTTATGGTTGATAACGTATTGGTAACGGAACCCTTCGGTATTGTCTTCGGTAGCATCGTTGGTGTAGGCCCAGATGTTGCGTTGGTCGGACACCAGTTTATGACCGGAGTTGTTTACACAGTCATCTATCCAAGAGATGACCTCCTCTTTGGTAGTTCCGTTGGGGAGCTCGTTTTTTTCGTAGCGTCCGGTATAGAAAAGGAATACACGTGCCATCATGGCTTCGGCAGCATATTTTGTAGCGTGTCCGGTCATGTCTGAGCCTTTCGGATAAATCTTTGCCGGCATCATTTCGATAGCGTTTTTCAAGTCGGCTGCAATCTGGGTGTAGATTTCGTCTACGGATGCACGCGGCAGGTTGGTACTTTCCAGTGTGGTGCGTAAAGGAACTCCGCCAAAGACTTGTGCCAGCTCATAATAAGCCATGGCACGTAGGAAGTAGGACTCACCGAAAAGTCGGTTACGTTCGCTCTCGCTGGACCATGATTTCACATTCTCCATTGTGTTGATGGCATTGTTGGCACGGTTGATAAGGGTGTAGCAACGGTCCCAGATGCCGGCAAATGTATTCAGATTGCCACTGTACATAAGGAAGTTGGTGGCACAGTTGTTGGAGTAGGAGAGGTTGCCTCCCAGACAGTCGTCACCTGCCAACTGGGCAATGTAATACTGGGAAGAGGTTTCAGGACTTTCAAACAACAGATGGGCGTATATGGCCGTCACCATCTCTTGGGCATCCTTTTCTGTCTCCGGGAAGTTGGCGGTTGTCTTTTCGGTCAAAAGTTCCGAATCGAGGAAGTTTTCGCATCCTGAAAGAAGAATCAGTATTGCTGATGCTATGAATAATATCTTTTTCATAATTTCTTCGGTTAATTAGAATTTTACATTTAAGCCTATCATATAGGTACGTGCACTGGGGTAGTAGCCCAGGTCGATGCCTGATGCCCAACCATAATCGTCGCCACCGTAACCGATTTCCGGGTCCATACCGGAATAGCCGGTGAAGGTAAAGAGGTTCTGTGCGGTCAGATACAGGCGCAGCTGTTGTACCGGTAACTTCTTGAATGCTTTCTTGAAGTCGAATCCCACAGTGATGTTCTTTATCTTAAGATAGTCTCCATCTTCGATATAAATGTCTGATACTCTGTTCCAGTTGGAGCTGGAAGCGCTGGACAGTCTCGGGAACTTGTTGGACGTACCTTCGCCGTGCCAGCGTTGGAATATCTCTGCTGTATAGTTATTCAAGGGTGAGGAGGAGAAGTCACGATAACACTTCAGAATCTGCTGGCCGAATGCGCCGTAAGTAGTGATTGAGAAGTCAATGGCCTTCCAGCTGGCATTCAGGGAAAGTCCCATTGTCAGGTCGGGATTCGGGTTACCTATCATAGTACGGTCATTGGCATCGAGCGTACCGCTATTGTCGGTGTCTGCCCAGATTACGTCACCCGGCTGTGTCTTGTCGCCGTTCAGTTTCGGACCTTTGTAGTTGTCTATCTGTTCCTGGTTCTGGAATATGCCGTTACTCTTGTAGCCGTAGAAGTAGCCGATGGGTTTGCCTACTTCAGCACGGAAGCACTCTTCGGCTCCTTCCCACAGAACGCTGCCGCTACCGTGGATGATTCCGTCTTTGTTGGCAATCTTGGTCACTTCATTCTTGTTGTGAGCAAGGGTCAGGTTGGCTCCATATTGGAAATCCTTTCCGATGTTGTCGTTCCAGTGGAGTCCTACTTCAATACCCGTGTTTTTTACATTACCGCCATTGACGGACACTGCATTGGCACCGAAGGAAGAGAGTACCGGAGCCGTAACCAGCCAGTCTCTGGTATTTTTGTTATACCAGTCGAATTCAAAGCCCAGGCGGTTGTTCAAGAAGCGTGCATCGATACCGAAATTCAATTGCTCCTGTGTTTCCCAGGTAAGGTCCGGGTTGGTCAGTCGGTAGGCGTATGAACCGGTACTGATGAGGTCCATGGAGTCGCCGAACGTATAACCGCCATATCCGTTGTTGGAAGTTATCAGTGAAAGATATTGGAAAGTAGATACATTACAGTTACCGTTTTGCCCCCAGGAAGCGCGTAGCTTTAAGAAGTCCAGCCATTTGATTCCTGACATGAAGGACTCGTTGCTGATAACCCATCCTGCGGATACTGAAGGGAAGTATCCCCAGCGGTGTCTGCGGGCAAAAGTGGAGGAACCGTCCGCACGCATGATGACAGAAGCCATGTATTTCTCCTGATAGTTGTAGTTGACACGTCCGAAGAAGGAGGCGATGGAACCTTCCCCGTTAGGCTTGCCAGTCAAGGAGGACACACTGTTGGCGGTCAATGGAACATTGGACAAATAAGCGTGCTTGAAATCATAGAAGTTTGAGCCTATGGCTGAACCGCTCATTTCTTCTCCCATACCCCATTTTTCAATACTCTGACCTACCAGGACGTCGATGTTGTGGTCATCGATATTGAAGATGTAGTTGGCTGTATTGTCCCATGACCAACGGTTATACATAGACATGGATTGGGTAACCTTGTCTTCTGCGTTGTTGAGTGACGCACTCAGATAATCGAATCTCGGCAAATAGGAACGATAACTGGAGGCTCCCATGATGTAACCGAACTGGCTCTTGATACGCAGGTTCTTGATGGGTTGCAGTTCTGCATAGAAGCTGCTCTGCATGTAATGGGACTTGCTTAGGTTCTGGTTCATATAGTAGTCCAGATAAGCTATCGGGTTTTTATTGGCTCCGTTGGAGATATCCCATTTGTAGTTGTCCTTTTCCTGGTCTGCGTAGAGGTAGTAGTCTCCGTCTGAATTGTAAGGGTGCATCAACGGGCTCATGATGAGCATATTGTGCACTCCGTTCCAATAAATGCCGCCGGTTCCGAATGAACCTTGCGTTTGCGAATATTTGTAGTTGATGGTTTCGCCTACTTTCAGGAAGTCAAGATTGCCTTTTTTCATGACTACGTGGTCCGAGTTGACGCGGAAGTTGTAGCGGTTCATTTCTGGAAATTCGCCGGGAACTCCCATGGTGGCTTCTTGGTTGGTGTATGAAATACCTATGGCATATCTGGAACGGTCTGTTCCTCCGGTGATGTTGACTGCGTGGTTCTGTACCAATGCATCTTCATTCAGCACTTCCTTCAGCCAGTTTGTCCCTTTCCATGTTCCGTTCTGTATGGCCTGCAAATCCCTTTCCGGAATATAGGTCGCCCAGTTGTACGGACTCAATCCGTCCATTACACGGCCTTCATCCTGCATCATCATGTACTCTTGGGCATTGAGGATAGTAGGGATTTTGTAAAGGTTCTGCACGCCGACATAGCCGTCGTAACTGACTTCGGCAACGCCGGTTTTACCTCGTTTGGTGGTAATCAGGATAACGCCGTTGGCAGCACGCGCACCATAGATGGCGGCAGAAGCGGCATCCTTCAAGACGTCCAAAGATTCAATGTCACTCGGGTTCAGTCCGTCGATGCTACCGTTGGCAACTCCATCTACCACATAAAGCGGGGAGAAGGTTCCGGTAGTACCGATACCGCGGATATTCACCTTAAAGCCCGAACCCAGGAAGCCGTTGTTTTGCGTGATGTTGACACCCGGTGACTGGCTCTGCAAAGCGCCCAGGGCATCCACAGTGTTCAGCTTGGCTATGTCTTCTCCTTTTACTTGTACAGTGGCGCCGGTGACAAGTTTCTTTTTCTGTACACCGTAACCGACAACAACTACTTCATCCAGTAGTTCGGAATCTTCTGTAAGGGTGATTTTCATGTTGGCATCTGCTTTGGCTTCCTGCGTCTTATAACCGATGTAGGAAATGACCAGGGTGGCACCTCTTTTTACGTTTAGCGAGAATTTACCGTATAAGTCGGTGGTAACTCCATTGGTAGTACCTTTTTCCAAGATACTTGCTCCGATGATAGGCTCTCCATTCTGGTCGACAATGATACCGCGGGCTGTTTGTGCCTGCATCTGTTCTGTCACTCCGAATGAATTTTCCGAGTAGGTCTCTATTGCCATGATTTTGCTGCTTCCTATAAATAGGGAGGCGATGGCAATTGCTGTGAGGATTTTGTTGTTCGATGTTCCTCGTTTACGATTTTCATTCATAATAGATGTTTTTTGTTTAAGCTAATGGATCTCAAAATAAATAGGTTGAATAGAAGATGACACTAATAGTGTCTTGGGGCTTTCGGGTAAATCATAGGCATTCATTGTTTTTCTAAGGTTACTATATATAATATGGTATATTCTTGGTTAATATCAATGTGCTTTCCAGAGCTTCCGGATTGTTGTTATCAAATATAATCCTAATTTTCATTATTTAAAATATAGAATCGTATGTATTAAAATATGTTGTCCATTATTTTATTTGCTTAAGAAATTTGCGTGAATGAAATCTTGTTTGAGAGCAAACTTGGTTGCATGTTTTTGATTTTGTGCTAAAATCAGTTAATATATTGATTTTTATGCTGTTGGTTTGTGTTTTTTAAAACTATTGTAAATAATATTCTTGGTTTGGAAAATCTTATTTAAGTCTCGTTAACTAAATATGCACTGTCTGTAATTACTTCGAATAAAAAAAAGGAGCTTTGTCTTGCTTGGGTTTTAGTTAAAATATATGTTGTTTGTTCATTTGCAAAACTTGTTGTACCTTTGCAACCGGATTTAAAATGTATGATGCCGTGAATAGCGGTCGTGTATTCTAGAACACCACGTAAAAAACAGGAGTATGAAACAAAAAGTATCTGTACCTTTTATGTTGCTGGGCATTCTGTTCAATGTATGCCTGATTGCAGCCAATCTTCTTGAGACTAAAGTTATCCAGGTTTTTGGTATTACCGTAACAGCCGGATTGCTGGTCTTCCCGATTTCTTATATTATCAACGATTGCATAGCCGAGGTTTGGGGCTTTCGTAAAGCCCGCCTGATTATCTGGAGCGGTTTTGCCATGAACTTTTTTGTGGTAATGCTGGGACTGATAGCCGTGGCGTTGCCTGCCGCCCCTTTCTGGGATGGTGCCGCGCATTTCAATTTCGTTTTTGGAATGGCGCCCCGTATTGTCATAGCCAGTCTGACGGCATTCTTGGTGGGCTCTTTTCTGAATGCCTACGTAATGAGCCGCATGAAACTGGCAAGCAACGGGCGTAATTTCTCCGCACGTGCCATTTGGTCGACGGTGGTTGGTGAGACGGCAGACTCGTTGATTTTCTTTCCGGTGGCGTTCGGAGGAATCATTGCATGGCGGGAGTTGCTGGTGATGATGTGTATCCAGATTCTGCTGAAGTCCATGTACGAGGTATTGATACTGCCTGTGACTATCCGTGTGGTAAAAGCTATTAAGCGGATAGACGGTAGTGATGTCTATGATGAAGGCATCTCCTATAAAGTATGGAAAATAGGCGATATTTAAAGCCCCTTACCCGTAGTGAGGGGAAATCAGTTATTATGTCAAACAAATAATTAGCAATGCCCTCTCTGTTTCCCTCCCTACGGGGGAGGGCAAGGGGAGAGGCTTTTAACAAGATGAATAGGGACACTGCTTTGGTGGTATTCAGTGGCGGGCAGGACTCGACCACTTGCCTCTTTTGGGCAAAACGTGAATTTAAGAAAGTGTATGCGCTGAGTTTTCTGTATGGACAGAAACATCAGAAGGAAGTGGACTTGGCGAGGGCCATTGCCCGTAAGGCAGGTGTGGAGTTCGAAGTAATGGATGTTTCCTTTATCGGCCGGCTGGGACGTAACTCATTGACAGATGCCGGCATGGAGATGGACCAGGAGAAGCCGGCAGACAGCTTTCCGAATACTTTTGTGCCGGGACGCAATCTGTTTTTCCTGAGTATAGCCGCCGTCTACGCCCGCGAGCGGGGGATTAGTCATATTGTGACGGGGGTGTCGCAGACCGATTTCAGCGGTTATCCCGATTGCCGGGATGCTTTCATCAAGTCGCTTAACGTGACGCTGAACCTGGCTATGGACGAGCAATTCGTACTGCACACACCACTGATGTGGATTGACAAAGCGGAGACCTGGGCGCTGGCAGACGAGCTTGGAGTGCTCGAACTTATACGTCACGAAACGCTGACTTGTTATAACGGTATCCCGGGAGATGGTTGTGGACACTGCCCGGCATGCACGTTGCGCAGAGAAGGATTGGAAAAGTTTTTGGCTTCTACTAAATGAGGCACACTTGTATCACTAAAAATATATGGCTATGACAGAATTGAAAGACCAACTTTCCCTTTTGGGGAGAAAGACAGAATACCGTCAGGACTATGCCCCCGAAGTATTGGAGGCATTTGATAACAAGCATCCCGGCAATGACTACTGGGTGCGTTTCAACTGCCCCGAATTCACCAGCCTCTGTCCCATCACGGGGCAACCGGACTTTGCAGAAATCCGTATTTGCTATATCCCCGATGTCAAGATGGTAGAGAGCAAGAGTTTGAAACTCTACTTGTTCAGCTTCCGCAATCATGGTGCTTTCCACGAGGATTGCGTGAACATCATAATGAAAGACCTCATTCATTTGATGAACCCTAAGTATATTGAGGTGACGGGTATCTTCACCCCGCGCGGAGGCATCTCCATTTATCCGTATGCCAATTACGGACGTCCCGGCACGAAGTTCGAGCAGATGGCAGAGCATCGTTTGATGAACCGTGAATGAGGACTGTTTTTGAAGGCCTCCGTAAATAATAAAGGGAGGCTTTGGGAGCAAATGATTGTTGCGCCGCTATATTTTATATTCTTGCTTACTAAAAACTATTCGTCCGACATATGTTTAATTATCGTCCAACAGCTATCGGACGATAATTAAACATATGTCGGACGATAATGTAACGACTGTCGGACGAATAGTCTTTAGTCAATGAAACATTAACCTGCTACCATCTTGGAAAGAATCTTTCCTATAGAGGATAGTAGGGGATGACTTTTGCAAAGATATAGACGATTCTTTAATAAAAATAGCGCCTTTTCCCAAAGACGCTATTCCCTCTTTATGACTTATTCACTACAAAGGGTTATTTTATTCTTTTGTAGCCATAGACAGCAAGGTTACCCAGTTCTTCTTCGATGCGCAACAGTTGGTTGTACTTCGCCATGCGGTCGGAGCGGCTCAGAGAACCGGTCTTGATTTGTCCGCTGTTGGTGGCAACGGCAATGTCTGCAATGGTGGCGTCCTCGGTTTCGCCGGAACGGTGAGAAGTCACTGTGGTATAACCGTGGCGGTGTGCCATTTCGATAGCATCCAGCGTTTCACTGAGTGAACCGATTTGATTGACTTTGATAAGGATGGAATTGGCGCAGCCCATGGCAATACCTTTTTCAAGGAATTCCACGTTAGTCACGAACAGGTCGTCGCCAACCAGCTGGCAACGGTTGCCGATGCGTTCGGTCAACTTCTTCCAGCCTTCCCAGTCGTTTTCGCTCATGCCATCCTCGATGGAGTCAATCGGGTAGTTATTAATCAAATCTTCCAAGTAAGCTATTTGTTCGTCGGCAGTACGTTTTTTACCATTTTCGCCTTCAAAGATGGAGTAGTCATAGATACCGTTCTTAAAGAACTCGGATGAGGCACAGTCCATACCGATTTTCACATCCTTGCCCGGTTCGTAGCCGGCAGCCTTGATGGCGCTCATGATGGAGTCCAGCGCATCTTCTGTTCCTGCCAGTGCCGGTGCAAAACCGCCTTCGTCGCCTACAGCAGTGCTGAGGCCGCGGTCGTGCAACACTTTTTTCAAGGCGTGGAATACTTCGGCTCCCATGCGCAGGCCTTCACGGAAGGAAGAGGCGCCTACCGGCCGAATCATAAATTCTTGGAAAGCGATAGGAGCGTCGCTGTGTGAACCTCCATTGATGATATTCATCATCGGGACCGGCATTACGTAGGTATTTACTCCACCGATATATCTGTATAAAGGTATATCGAGATAATTGGCGGCGGCTTTGGCTACTGCCAGTGAGACACCCAGAATGGCGTTGGCACCCAGCTTGGATTTGGTAGGCGTGCCGTCCAACTCAAGCATCTTGTGGTCGATGGTACGCTGTTCCAGTGACGACCAGCCAATCAGTGCCGGTGCGATTATCTTGTTGACGTTTTCTACTGCTTTTAGTGTACCTTTACCACCGTAGCGTTGCTTGTCGCCATCGCGAAGTTCCAGCGCTTCGTGCTCGCCGGTAGAAGCACCGGAAGGCACTGCTGCGCGTCCCATAACACCACATTCCAGAATAACGTCCACTTCTACTGTGGGATTGCCGCGTGAATCAAGGATTTCACGGGCTACAATCTTTTCAATTTTCATACTTAAACTTTAATAATTTATTGTCCGTTGTCTTGTTTTAATTTGCAGCAAAGGTCGTACAAAAAGGCATATTGGGCAATACCTATAAATAGGGGTTTTTCATTTCCCGGCTCCTCTTTTTTTAGATTTATTATTGATAATACCTATCAATGGTGATTGCATAATATGATATATACGATAAATCCACTCCATATAATTACCTACAATAAGTGATTGCACAGCTGGCTGTTAATAATGACCTTTGCACCGGTTTACTAACAACATTATAATTATTATAAAATTGAAAGCATATACACTTAAATTCTCGCTGCTGTTTTTCCTTCTGTTGGCTTCTCTGTCTGTACATGCGCAGAGGAGAGGAGGGATGATTTCGGGTAGAATCATTTCTACGGAAAAAGAAACGGTGGATTTTGCGACTGTTTATCTGAAAGGGACGAGTTATGGAGGAACCACGAATCAGGAAGGCCTCTATCACATCAAGGCGCCTGCCGGCGACTATACGCTGGTGGTGTCTGCCGTAGGTTATACAAAGGTGGAGAAAAAGGTGAAACTGGTCAATGATGAGCGGATGAAGCTGAACATAACCATCGCTCCCGAAACGCAACAGCTGGACGAGGTGACTATCGTTTCTACCGGAGTAAGCCGGGTGAAGAGGTCGGCATTCAATGCTGTGGCAGTCGATACAAAGGAACTCCAGAACACCACGAAGAATCTGAGCGATGCCTTGACCAAGGCTCCGGGCATGAAACTCCGTGAGTCGGGTGGGGTAGGTTCGGACATGCAGTTGATGCTGGACGGTTTTAGCGGAAAGCACGTCAAGGTGTTCATTGACGGTGTGCCGCAGGAAGGTGTGGGAAGCTCCTTCAGCCTGAACAATATTCCGGTGAGCTTTGCCGACCGTATAGAGGTATATAAGGGTGTAGTTCCCGTGGGCTTCGGTACGGATGCCATTGGCGGTGTCATCAATATTGTTACCAACAAGAAACGCCGGAACTGGTTCCTGGATGCTTCTTATTCTTACGGCTCGTTCAATACCCACCGCTCATACGTTAACTTCGGACAGACTTTCAAGAACGGTTTCAGCTATGAAATCAATGCCTTTCAAAACTACTCGGACAACGATTATCATGTAGATGCGCCGGTAAAGGATTTTGAGACGGGCAGTTTCAACGAAAGTGAGAAGGTGCGCGTGAAGCGTTTCAATGATACTTACCACAACGAAGCCATTGTGGCCAAAGCGGGTATTGTGGACAAAAGTTGGGCAGACCGGCTGATGTTCGGTTTCACCTATTCGCACATGTACAAGGACATACAGACCGGTGTACGCCAGAAGACAGTCTTCGGAGAAAAGCACCGCTTCGGCCATTCACTAATGCCTTCGATGGAATACAGCAAACGCAACTTGATAATCAAGGGGCTGGATATGGTGTTGACAGCCAACTACAATCGCAATGCCACTACGAATGTGGATACTGCCCGCTATGAATACAACTGGCTTGGTGAGAAACATCCGCTGAACAGTCCCGGCGAACAGTCCCGCCAGTATTCCCGTGCCGATAATGACAATTGGAACGGTACATTGACCTTGAATTACCGCATTGCCAGAGTCCACATGCTGACTTTCAATCATGTGTTGAGTGCATTCCAGCGTGATAATACTTCACTGTTGGCGGTGGAAGAACAGACGGATGCCATTGCCAAGCAGACCCGCAAGAATATCTCCGGTTTGTCATACCGCCTGATGCCTTCCGAAAAGTGGAACTTCTCGGCATTCGGCAAATACTACCGCCAGTATGTGGCAGGACCTATGGCCGAGGATGATACCGGTAGTAATTATGTACGCACCAGCCGTACGGTAGACTCTTGGGGATATGGTGCTGCCGGAACCTACTTCATCCTACCCGGCTTGCAGGCGAAGCTCTCTTATGAAAAAGCTTACCGTCTGCCCACTATCGAAGAGATGTTTGGTGACGAAGACCTGGAGAGTGGAGACATCGGCATCCGTCCCGAGAAAAGTGACAACATCAACTTGAACCTGAGTTATTCCCGGAGTTTTGGAAAACATTCTGTCTACGTGGAAGGCGGTGTGGTATACCGCAATACGAAGGATTATATCCAGCGCAATATCCAGGACTTGAGCGGAGGAAAAGAAGGGGCCACTTATACCAACTACGGCAAGGTGCTGACGAAGGGATACAATGTATCGGCACGCTATGGCTTCGGACGCTGGCTGAGTGTGGGCGGCAACTTCACGCAGATGAATGTGCGTGACAATGAGAAGATGCAAATCGGCAGTACCGGCAACTCTGTGGAAAATCTCGGTTACAAGGCACGCATTCCCAATGTGCCCTATCAGTTTGCTGATTTTGACGTAAACTTCTATTGGCGCGACCTCTGGAAGAAAGGGAATATGCTGTCCGTGACTTACGACAACCAGTACATGCACAGCTTCTCCTACTATTCGCAGGCCATCGGTAGCAAGAACAAGGATTTCATGGTACCCGACCAGTTCTCCCATAACCTGACATTGAGCTATAGTCTGAAGAATGGCCGTTACAATATCTCGTTTGAATGCCGCAACTTCACGAACGAGGATTTGTACGACAATTTCAGTCTTCAGAAAGCCGGGCGTGCGTTCTATGGCAAGGTACGTGTACATTTTGGTGATTAATAAATATAATGGTTTTAATAGGTGTAATTAATAAGAAGAACAAATGAAGAAGAATTATCTTTTGTCCGGCCTCTTTGCAATGGCAATGACCGGAATGGCTTTAATTTCTTGTACAGACACAGACGAACCGGGTTCCGGCTCCGGTTCCGGTTCAAAGGGTAACTATGTGATAGCTGCCACGGCTACAGTTTCAGGTAGCTCCGTTCCTGTCCTGCTGACAGCCGAGTCACTGGAAAGCGGTGAAATTACTGCTGCCGGCAATGGCCTTGTGAACGATGGGGCTACTTACTGGGTGTTCTACGGAAACAAATATCTGTATGCCTTGAACTATCACCAGGGAAATGCAGGCACTACCCAGTCGTTCATTATGAATACAAACGGTGAACTGGAAAAACGTAGCCAGGAGTATAACGTCAATCGTTTCACTACCTACGGCTATTATGACCAATTTATAATGACGACTTCTACCGGCGACGGCCCTACGGAACTGAATGATGCAAATGGATATACTCCCCAATCTTTTTTGATTTCCTATCTGGATGTCGAGAAACAGACTTATACAAAGAACTCGGTAACAAAGGATACTCCATTTCTTGCCGAAAATTTCCTTGAAAATGGTGAATACGTAACACTGGCCGGTATAGAACAAGTGGGCAGTAAGGTTTATGCAGCAGCCATTCCCATGGGGCTTAGCCAGTATGGTTGCATGCAGAAGAACGAAGACGGTAGCTACAAGTGGGTGCTTTCCGGTAATGAGGATTTAATAAAGACAGAATCCGGCGGGCAGGGTAGCGGTGCCTATGAGAAGGACGAATTGCAATGGACCCAGTATCCTAATGAATGCCATATCGCTATCTTTGGTGATCAGACACTGAATTCTCATAAGGTCATCACTACAGACAAAATCAGTTATGCTGCCGGACGTAACCGTTCACAGTACTACCAGATGAACTGGCTTGCCGACGACGGCTATGTATATGTATTTTCTCCGAGCTATGCCAAGACCATGAGTGATTCGCGTCAGCAGACTACATTGCCTGCTGGAGTTGTACGCATCGATACCAAAGCAGAAGAATTTGATGCCGCTTATTACTATAATCTTGAAGAGAAAGCCAATGGCGCCTCTTTCTTGCGGACTTGGTATATTTCAGGTAATTATTTCCTGCTGCTGATGTATGATAAGGCAATTACGGCATCAGACAAGGTTGCCAACCAACTTGCCGTCTTCAATGCCTCCACTGGAGCTTTGACTTATGTGAACGGCCTTCCAAGCGATGTCTCTGGCTTTGGTAATACCCCGTACATGGAAAATGGCAACGCATATGTGGCAGTCACTACCTCTTCCGGCTATCCTGCCATCTATAAGGTAGACCCTGCCAATGCAACAGCTACCAAAGGTCTGGTTGTCAATGCAACCCAACTGAACGGTGTAGGTAAACTGGAATAAAGGTTCTGATATGAAATGAATAAGAGAACATACTTATGAAGAAAATTTTCAGTAAGATACATTTATGGCTTTCAGTCCCCTTCGGACTGTTGATTACCCTTATCTGCTTCTCCGGTGCCATGCTGGTATTCGAGACGGAAGTGATGGAGCTTTGCCGCCGCGACCTCTACTATGTAGAAAAAGCCGGACCGGCACCGCTTCCCATGAGCCGGTTGGCCGAAAAAGTAGCCGCTACTTTGCCGGATAGTGTCTCTGTGACGGGGATCACTGC
>ULXY01049133.1_pt1 | contig 14934 bp, 10 predicted proteins | sample 1961741 | NCBI WGS metagenome assembly ULXY01 (sample SAMEA4835851, study PRJEB28245) | human gut metagenome | biome: gut microbiome; material: fecal sample | place: Denmark | collected 2008
AAAACATTTCGTAATTTTGCACTTGCTTGTTGAATTCGCGACAACTGTTAACTGTTAACTCTGTTAACCCCCGGTTGTTCTTCTGCTCTTTTATATTCTAGTATTTTCTCAGTTAGTTATTTCAAAATCACTAATTTAAAAATTGCTTGCAATAAAGAAATACTACAGCATAAAAACCATGTTATTCTACTTTGAACAAATCATCCAGCACCACCTCGTTCTGAATATTTTGCCAACCAGCATTATGCTCCACACCATACGAAGTTATCATCGTTAGATGAAGAGTCTTCTTCGTTCCTGTTGCCTGCTTGAACAACTCCCTGCGCTTGATTAACCAAGCCGCATAATCGGGAGTGATAGAATAAGGATGATTCACGAATTTCATCTCACAGAGATTAATCGTCTTGTCTCCCCTATCAATTATCAAGTCAATCTGTGCCCCAGGTTGCTTATTACCCTCTGCATCCGTAAAAGCACGGCACGACCACGTGCAGATATTCGACAGAATACCACCGATTCCCAACTTCCTCTTGATTTGAGGAATATGATGCAGACAAACCTGCTCGAAAGCATAGCCCTCCCAACTGGAAATATCCATCTGGCGATGACTCCAATAATGCTCATCCTCACCATGATAGTTCTTCACATACTTCAGATAGAAAAGCGAATACAGGTCGGTCAACTGATACATGAAATCCCTATCCGTCTTGCCAAAAGCCGAATATTTGCGGATGAAATCACAGTTGCATAAGTCGGAGAGCACGGTAGAAACATACCCGGAATCCTCCACCTTCAGCTCCTCTATCAACTCAGGGCGAGTCATTCCCTTCAGTTTCTTAGCCAATGTCTCCACCACCCTTCTATAGAGCGTAGATTCCTTGAAGAGCGATTTGAAAAGGAAGCCATATTCGCTTCTCAAAGGGGCACTGGATGAGAAGAAGAGTTCATCGATATTCTGCGCCACGCTCAGCGAACGATTCAGCATATTGAGATAAAAAGGGGTTCCACCTATCGCCATATACAACTCGGCTATCTGGAAGCGCTCCATCGAGAATCCTCTTGAAACCAGAAACTCCTCCGTCTCTGCCAGATTGAACGGACGGAGATAGATGGAGCGAGTCACACGATTGTGCAAACCGCCCTTGTTGCCCAGCAAGGTATTCGTCATCCAGGTGGTTGCCGAACCACAAACTATCAGTTTCAGATTGTCCTGCTTCGAAGCCCACTCGTTCCAAAACAGTTCGAAAGCCTTGAGAAAGCGAGAATAACGGGTATCCAGCCAAGGCATTTCATCAAAGAACAAGAGTACTGGTTTTTCCTTTTTTAATGTCTCCTGTTTTAATGTCTCCAGATACTTGCGAAGCATAAACAGAGCCTCCATCCAGTCTTTTGGAGTTTTCTGTTCCTTATGAGAATAAAACTCCAGCTGATGGGCAAAGTTTGCCAACTGCTCCTTACGGGTACCCTCATAGATACCCGTCATATAAAAGTCGTACTTATCGCCAAAGAACTTGTCGATAAGATAGGTCTTACCGATACGTCTTCTGCCATAAACAGCCACGAACTCCGCCCTAGGAGATTCGTAAATCTCCTGCAACAGAGCCATCTCACGCTGTCTTCCTATAATTCCATTAAAAGTACCCATACTTGCAAACTTTATATTTTGTTGGGTGCAAATATACAACTTTTTCTCGGGAAACACAAGCAAAACGCAAAAGTTTACTACGCTAACGCCTTTTTTTTAGGGGTTAGCGTAGTAGACTTTTGATATTTAAGAGAAGAAGGTACAGAAAAACAGCTGTTAACTGTTAACTCTGTTAACCCCTATTTCAGATTCTTATCCAGAAACTCCAGCATTTTCTCCTGCGCTTTCAATCCGCAGGAATGAGGAATTTCCCAAAGCTCCGTATCCAGCAGATTATCAGCTCCCTGACTCTTCCAAACCTTGCGCATTTCGGCGAAAGCATCTTTTACACCAGGCACAGGGAAGAGCTTGTCTTTTGTGCCGTTGATAAAGAGCATCGGCTTCGGACAGGCGAGAGAGGCGATGTGAGGATAGTCGAGATATTGCCTCAACCCTGGGATGCAATTCGCAAAACCGCCATTCTCCTTTCTTCCAAATCTTCGGGTAAGCTGAGCATCGGTGGTAATCATCCAACAGATAGAAGCACCTGCCTTGATTCTATCCGATAATGCAGAGAGCATCCACGAGCGATAGGCTCCCATCGAACAGCCCACGCATCCGATACGCTTCGCATCTACCATCGGCAGCGAAGCCAGGAACTCGGTGCTGGAAATATCATCGTAAGTCATGAAGGCAGAGAGGTCTCTACCCAGCATCATCATGTTGCCGGCTATCAGGTCGTATTTGTTTCTGTCCACGCCCTCCTTCCGGCCTCGTTCTCCCCACATCGGCGCATCAATCGAAAGCACCACATAGCCATGTTTCGCCAGGTAATCTCCCACGTACTGACCCTCGTAAAGCTGGTTTACCCACGCATCTGCATCATCCAATATTTCCTGGTTGGCAGCCTTCTTCTTTTCAGAAATCTTCCCATCCGCATCCTGCTCTTCAGAAGCGATAAAGAAAGGGCGAATCATCTTCTCCTTTCCGATAAAGAGATGGGCACCATGGTCGTGAAGCGCCACCACGGCTGGGAATTTTCCAGCTTTCTTATTCTGAGCAGAAAGCAGCAATCCATCTTCTGCTTTCGAGTTCTTTCCATCTTCTGCGTTCGAGTTCTTTCCGTATTCAGAATCCGGAATCAGGAGATAAGCCGTAATTCGGGAATAGGCGTTGATATTGAAGGCAATTTTCTGCGCCTTATACCCGTCTCTCTGCTCCTCGCCCAATACTTCCATATCCCAAGCCGCAGCCGCTTTCGGAGGCGTCATCATGCATTCGAAGACCTTTCCCTTTGCCGCCTTCTTCCACTTCTTGAAGTTCTTAATCGAACTGTTTCCCCAAGCCATCGGATAGGTCAGTTCCTTCTTCAGCGTTTCTACATAGGTAGGAATCTCTCCCTGCCATTCATACTTCTCCCGCTTCTGAAGCTTCGGCTTCGAAGGGGTTTGTGCAAGCGACACAGGTGTTTTTGCAAGCGACACAGAGGTCTGAGCAAGCGACACCGACGCCTGCAACAATGCGATGATACTATATGTGATAATCCTTTTCATTCTCTTGTATCGTTTATAAGATTTCTATCTTTTTGTTTATAAGATTAGTTATAGTTTGCAAAATTAAGAAATTATCCGCAAAAAGAGCCCAATTATCTCGATATTTTTGCGTACCTTTGCCTAAACATCAATAAATAACGGATAAAACATTATCAAATAGAAGATAAAGCAATATGAAAATAGCAGTTTTTTGTTCAGCAAATAAGAATATCGACCCCGACTTCTTCACGATGACTGAAGAGATGGGAAAGTGGATGGCTGAGAACGGCCACGACCTGGTTTTCGGCGGCTGCAACTCTGGTCTGATGGATTGCATCGGCAAGGCAGTAAAGGCGAATGGCGGCAGAACCATCGGTGTGGTTCCTACGCTTGTAGAGCGAGGCGGCAGAACCTTCCCAGACCTCGACATCGAGATTCCGTGTGATAATCTCAGCGACCGCAAGGACCTGATGCTCGCCCAGAGCGACATCTTCGTAGCCCTTCCTGGCGGCATCGGCACCCTGGATGAAATCTTCACCATCGCCGCCGCCCACACCATCGGCTACCACCACAAGATGGTGATTCTCTACAACATGAAAGGCTTCTGGAACTCCACCATCGCCCTGTTGGAGGATATGGCAGAGAAAAGCATGATTCGCGGCGATTGGCGAGATGTGATTGAAGTGGCGAATAACCTGGAAGAATTGGCAAGGCTCTGCGAGGCATAAAAATCCTATATAAAGATGAAGAAAGAGCGGAAAAACAACTGTTAACTGTTAACTCTGTTAACCCCTGTTGTCCTTCCGCCCTTGATATTTTCTTCAAGACCATCTATTCCTTATTTTCTTTCCCCAAAAGGAAATCAGAGAGGCTCATCATCAGAATGCCTTCTTCATTATAACCCGAACGATATCTATCCCCTACGATTATCAGTTTGCGGAAGCCATCGTTTATATTCAAAAGAGAAGCCTGCTCCTGATCTACCTTCTCCTTATCCGGCAAGGCGTAAGCCGACTGGATATAGAGGCGTTCATCATGACGGTTCACCACGAAATCTATCTCAAGATTCCTACGCTGCAGTTTGCCATTCTCATCCCGCCTGAAGTTCTCCACTGACCCCACATCCACAGTATAACCCTGCTTCCGCAACTCGTTATAAACCACATTCTCCATGATATGGGTGAATTCTATCTGTCGGAAATCTACCACGGCATTTCTAATACCGATGTCCTCGAAATAATACTTGGTACCAGTACCAATGTATTTGCGCCCCTTCACATCATAGCGCAAAGCCTCGCTGATGATGAAGGAATCCAGCAGGTATTCCAAATACCTGCTGATAGTATTGCCACTTATCTCTACTCCACCAGCCGATTTAAACGTATTGGAGATTTTCAAGACATTGGTACAAGAACCTATCGTAGATGCAAGGAGACGTACCAGCTCTTTCATTCCCTCTGGATTCTTCAAGCGATTTCGATCCAATACATCTTTCAGATAAACGGTCTCATAAATCTCTCGAAGATAGTTTTGCTTGGCTGCAGGGCTTTCCATCTGCACCACAGCAGGCAATCCACCATACAGATAATAGGTTTCCAAAGCTTGTTGCATCTCACCTCCCACAACCTCGTAGTATTCAGAAAAGCTCAATGGATGAATGCGGATTTCCCAACCTCGTCCTCTGAACTCTGTGATTACGTCCTTTGACAAGAACCGGGCATTGGAACCAGTTACGTACACCTCAGCATTTTCCACATGAAGATAGGAATTGAGCACATCCTCAAACTCCTTTACCATCTGAACCTCATCCAAGAGAATGTAATACTTCTCCTTGTCAACCATCTGAGCATCTATATGCTCCAGCAAAGCATCCGGGTCACGGAGTTTCTTGTTTCTACGGTCTTCAAGATTTACTTGTATGATATGGTCTTCCGCAACACCTCTTTCAAGCAAATGCTTGCAAAAGATGTTGAAAAGAAGAAAAGATTTACCACATCGGCGGATGCCAGTGATAATCTTTATCATCCCATTGCCTTCGGCAGAGATGAGCTTATCTAGAAATTCCTTGCGCTCAAAATACATCATTTCACTGAAAATTTTCGTGTCAAGACACATATTTTTGCAGCAAAAGTACACTTTTTACTCGACTTCACCAAGTTTTATCGTAATTTACACGGAATATTTAAGGTATTTAAACAAAGAAAGAGCGGAAAAACAACTGTTAACTGTTAACTCTGTTAACCCCAGTTGTTCTTCCGCCCTTAAACTTTTATTCCGCCAGCAGCTTCTCAGCCATTGCCTTACCCAGAGCCTCGCACTTCGCCTTGACCTCTGGAGTAATCGCCTGCTTCATATCTACCGGCTCACCCACTGGCTCGTAGTGGAGCTTGGTTTCGTTCCACTCCTGAATCTTAGCCACAGCCTTGCTTGCCCAGCAATGAGAACCGTACCAGCCAAGGAGATGGTTCTTGATGTCCTTATTGGCAAGCTCGGAGAGGAGAACCTCCATCTCGTGATAAAGACCGGCATTGTAGGTTGGAGCACCCACGATAAGACCCTTGTAGCGGAAGATGTCGCGCAGGATGTAGCTGTGGTGAGTCTTCGAGATATTATACATCACGATGTTCTTCACGCCAGCCTTGCTTGCTGCACGGGCGATGATTTCAGCCATACGCTCGGTGTTGCCGTACATGGTGCCGTAGCAGATAACGAGGCCCGGCTCAGTCTCGTACTTCGACATCTTATCATACATGCCGATTACCTTCTCAATATGCTCGTGCCAAACAGGACCATGGGTTGAGCAGATATAATCCAGCTCCACGCCAGCCAACTTCTTCAAGGCATTCTGAACAGGGATTCCATACTTACCCACAATGTTTGAGTAGTAGCGAACCATCTCCAGCCAGAAAGTCTCGCAGTTGATTTCCATATCGATGATTCCGCCGTTCAGCGCGCCGAAGCAGCCGAAGGCATCGCCCGAGAAGAGCACCTTGTTCTTCGCATCAAGCGTTACCATCGTCTCTGGCCAGTGAACCATAGGGATGAGAACGAAGCTCAGCTCGTGGTTGCCCAGAGAGAGGGTTTCGCCATTCTTCACCTCTACCACGTCATCAGTTACGCCATAGAAGCCTTCGAGCATTCCCAGGGTCTTCTTGTTGCCCACAATCTTGATGTTAGGGTAATATTTCTTGATGAGGGCGATGGAACCGCTGTGGTCAGGTTCCATGTGGTTGATGATGAGGTAATCGATTTCACGGTCACCAATCACCTCGTGAATGTTCTCGAGGAACTGGGTGAAGAAATCTACCTCTACAGTATCTACCAGCGCTACCTTCTCATCGTCAATGATATACGAGTTGTAGCTCACTCCGTTAGGCAATGGCCAGAGGCCCTCAAAACGATGCTTGTTGCGGTCGTTAACGCCTACGTAATAAATCTTGTTTGTAATTTCTGTCATATTATTTACTTTGAACTTTGAGATTTGAACTTTGAGATTTGAACTTTGAACTTTATGATATGCTGTTTCTCAAACAACTTCTACTAATCATAAAGTTCCCAGTTCAAAGTTCCAAGTTTTTTCTTTCTCCGAATTCCTTGGAAACATAATTGTAGATGTCCTTGCAGCATTCGGTGGAGAAATCCTGGGCCGATGCAAGCAGGCTATCCCATTGCGCCTCAGATAAGCCGCGGTCGATATCCTCGCGGGTGATTCCATCCTTGATCAGTCCGAACACGAAACCGGCATTGAAGTTATCGCCGGCACCGATGGTGCTCACCGGCTTCATCTTCTCCGAAGGATAACTCTTGGCAAAGCCGTTCTCGGCACGAACCTCTACAGGCTCAGCGCCCTGGGTGCAGATAAACTTCTTGCAGTAGAAACTGATTTCGGCATTATACGCCTTGTCAGCCTCCGGTTTCTTATAGAGGATTCCGAAGTCCTCGTGGCTGCCACGAACGAAATCGGCGTGCTCCAGGTTCTCTATCAGATTAGGTGTAATCTTCATAATCTCATGCTGATGAGAAGAGCGGAAGTTTACATCATAATAGAGGATGGCGCCACGACTCTTGGCGTACTCCAGGAAGCCTGCCACCTGAGGACGGACCACAGGATTCAGGGCGAAGAACGAACCGAAGAGCACGATGTCATCGGGATTGATTTCGGGAGTGGCAAACTCCAGCTGGTCGTGAGGATGATCCTTGTAGAAAATGTAGTCAGCATTGTTGTTCTCGTCGAGGAACGCCAGCGAGAGTGGCGACTTCGAATCAGGGAAGATACTCACGTTGTCAGCATTCACCCCATTATCTCTCAAGAACTGAATCACATACTCTCCGATACGGTCGTTGCCCGCCTCGCTGATAAACGAAGCATTCACGCCCGCACGTCCCAACGAGATGACTGCATTGAACGATGAGCCACCCGGTACTGCCTCTATCGGCTTGCCGTTCTTGAAGATGATGTCAAGCACGGTCTCTCCTATTCCTATAACCTTACGCATTGTTTATGTCTCTTTTATATTGTTTTTGGGGACAAAGATAAGTCTTTTTGGCGATAATGCAAAATAAATGCCCAATATTTTGGATAAATTACATTTTCAATGTAACTTTGCACCTTGAAATGAAATACAATACTTATACATTAGACAACGGACTCCGCATCATCCACCTGCCATCGGATAGCAAGGTGGTGTATTGCGGCTACCAGATAAATGCCGGCACCCGCAACGAGGAGCCGGGCGAGGAGGGGTTGGCGCATTTCTGCGAGCACGTCACCTTCAAGGGCACCGAGCGACGCAAGGCGTGGCACATTCTCAACTGCCTGGAGAGCGTGGGCGGCGACCTGAATGCCTACACCAACAAGGAGGGCACGGTTTATTACTCTGCCATCCTGAAGGAGCACATCGCAAGAGCAGTGGACCTGCTTTCCGACATCGTCTTCCACTCGGTTTATCCGCAAGCGGAGATAGACAAGGAGGTGGAGGTGATCTGCGATGAGATTGAGAGCTATAATGATTCGCCAGCCGAACTGATATATGATGAATTCGAGAATATCCTCTTCAAGGGTTCGCCGCTGGGGCATAATATCCTGGGCACTGCCGAGCAGGTTCGCTCCTTCAAGACGGAGGATGCGCTCCGCTTCACAAGGAAGCTTTATCGGCCGGATAATGCGATATTCTTCGCATACGGGGATATCGATTTCAAGAAGCTGGTGAAGCTTATCAGGAAGGCTTTGGGAGAGTGCCCAAAAGGCCGAGAGCTTGCTTGCTCGGCGGATTGCAAATCCGCCGAAACGCCTACGGAAGAAAGGATTGCAGAAGAAACGCCTACTGGCGAAACACCTACGGAAGAAATGGAAGCAGGCGATGCAAATCATAAAGTTCAAAGATCAAAGTTCAAAGTTCAAAGTAAAGTCGCGGGAAAGACGATTGTAATGCAGAAGAATACGCATCAGGCTCATGTGATGATAGGAACCTGCGCTTACGATGTGAACGACGACCGCCGAATGCCGCTCTATCTGCTCAATAATATGCTGGGCGGACCGGGTATGAACGCCAAGCTGAACCTCGCCCTCAGAGAGCACAACGGACTGGTTTACACCGTAGAAAGCACGATGGTGGCTTATGGCGACACGGGCACCTGGAGCATCTATTTCGGATGCGATGAACACGATGTGAAGCGCTGCCTCAGACTGGTCCGCAAGGAGCTGGATAAGTTCATGCAGAAGCCATTGAGCGATGCGCAGCTCAAGGCTGCCAAGAAACAGATTAAGGGCCAGATAGGCGTGGCTTGCGACAACCGCGAGAACTTCGCCCTCGACTTCGGCAAGAGTTTCCTGCATTATGGCTGGGAGAAGAACGTTGACCGCCTCTACGAGCAGGTGGATGCGATTACCGCCGCCCAGATTCAAGCCGTGGCTCAGGAGCTGTTTGATAAAGACAGGCTCACCACCCTGATTTTCAAGTAGTTCTTAACAGGAAGCCAAAAAGCAAAAAGCAGAAGCCATTGCCCACACGCCATGAAAGGCAGAGGCAACGCCCCACACGCCCTGAAAGGGCAAAAGCTTTAAAATACACATTTAATAACTAACTTAATATAAAATTTATGATGAAAAAATTCATGTTATCAATCTGCCTTCTCTGCGCCTGCACTACCTTACAGGCTCAAGGACGCAAGCACACAACTTTCTTTGATCAGAGAGCAACACTCTTTGAAGTTCTCCCAACCAGCAAGAAGGACATCATTTTCCTGGGCAACAGCATCACCAACGGAGGTGAATGGGCAGAACTGCTTGACAACCCACACGTCAAGAACCGAGGAATCAGCGGCGATAGAGCCGATACCATGCTCGACCGCCTCCACGTCATCACCAAGGGCAAGCCAGCCAAGATCTTCCTGCTCATCGGCATTAACGACCTCGCCGGCGGCCGCAGCGTCGAGGACATCGCCAAGGACATCGATGAGATTGCTGAACGGATCAAGAACGAATCTCCTTCTACCCGACTCTATCTGCAGAGCGTTCTGCCGCTGAACCCAAAGTTCAACATGTTTGTTGACCACATGAGCCGCAAGAAGGATGTTCCTGCCCTCAATGCCCTGATCAAGGAAATCGCCAACCGACGTGGCTTGACCTACATCGACCTCTTCTCTGAGTTCGTGGCTCCTGGAACCCAGGACATGAACCCGGATTATACCAACGATGGTTTGCATCTGCTCGGAAAAGGCTACCAGAACTGGGTAAGAATCCTGAAGCCATATCTTGGAAAATAAATTCAAAAGAGATATATTTACCTACATATCAATAAGTTACGTAATTTCTTCTATGTAGTAAATCTCAAAATCATCCTCGAATAGGGATATAAACAAAGAAAATCGAGCTGTTAACTGTTAACCTGTTAACCAACCCGATTTCCTTTTATATATATGTATGTCTGTCTGATATTCAATGTTAAACGAAAAAAGGAGCATCATCCGCTCCTCAATCCCAGGAAAGCCCTGTTGACTCTCCCTCTGCATCTCGGAAGCCCATATTGGCTTCCTACTTTGCTTCAATTACTGTTTTCTGAACTTTTAAAGTTCCTTACCTCGTTGGCTTATTACTTAAGCGAGCTTGTTGCTTGCTGCACCAACTGTTGCAGCAAATGCTACTACTGCTGCGAATGCAATTCCTAATACTAACATAACTTTTCCCTTTCTTAACTTTAAATCAAACTTATCCTTTTTATTAACAATCTTTTATTGTTATCCCTTTTTCAATCTTTACCTAGATTCTAATACCTTCTTATCCTGATGCAATCAATCTTTCTTCCTTATAATCAATACCTTTCGTATCCTGATATTATCAATCTTTTATCCTTTTTTCTTATTTCCGATGCAAAGGTACGAACTTTTGTGTTCGCGCACAAACATTTCAGGAGAAAAGTTTCAGAACACCCCGATTTCTTGATTAAGGTCAAGAACCTTTACATTCCCATTACGAAATCAGGCACGGATTACACGGATTACACGGATTTAAGCCTCTCATGTCAATTAAAACACATTCATAATCTCATAGAACATCCATGTAATCCGCATAACTTTTGCCTTTGCCTTCGGCCGGTGACCGTTGGTTCAGGGCGAACTGATAAAAGCGAAGGAGAGCCTTTCGCTAGGCATCAAGCAAAAAATACGTCCGATAGGCGTCCCGCCGGATTTGAAATCCGGCGTTAAAAAAGGTCCTTACCTATTGAAGATCTGCGGATTTGAAATCCGCAGCAAGCAAGATTGCTTTCCCTATTGGTGTTGGGGGGATTGCAAATCCCCCGATTTTAATAGGTCGAATCTTTTTGACGGCGGATTGCAAATCCGCCGGGACACCTGACGGGAGTCAATCAAAACGCATTCATAATCTCATAGAACATCCGTGTAATCCGCATAATCCGTGCCTAACCTATTCTATGCAGCCATTCCCGGCGTTCCGTAGTGCCCGTACTTGCCGATGAACTTGGCGGTCTTGGAGAAGGTACCGTCTTCGTTCTTCACGATGAAGCCACGCTTCTTCCAGGTGCACAGGAGAACGGAAAGCTTGGTCTTGGTGCCATGAACCATGCAGACTTCCTGAATCTCTGCCTTATCGAAAGTATCATGAACGAAGAGCAGAAGATTGCTCACACCGGATGCATGATAGATAGAACGGTTGTCTGCATCTATCGCCTCCTGCATCTGATTGCCGAAGAAACGCATCTTGCACCACAAATCATACTTCACGCTCCATACGATGAAATCCTCTATCGCCTTCTCCCACTTCTCGCCATTCGCCAGATAGAGCACCATCGCCCTGCGGAAACCATTCGCCAGACTGCGCTTGGCAAACTCGGCGTAAGGCTTGTTGTAAGCCAGCTGAGCCAGCTCCATGAGCTCACTGCCCAGGCGCTCGATAAGCTGGCGAGCCTTCCTGCACTCCTTGGAACCGCTGGCGGCATTCAGCTGATGGATGAAAGGAGCCAGCTGCGACTTGAACTGCGCATCATATTCCCCCACAACCGGACAAGGAGCAAACTCTGAACGGAAGATGGTGGCAAGTGACAGGCGGCTCACGGCTCCATCAGCCACCTCACGAACCGAGAAGAACTTCTGGGTAACGGCGATGGTACTGGAAGCATTCCAGTTGAAACGGGTCTTCACGCGGGCAGTAACGCTCTTGGTGCCCACACGCTCCTGACCGTCCTCTGAATTGTCCCAGCAGAGACGAATCAGCTGGCTAGGGTCGTTGAACTTCCTGAGCATGTCCACCTCGTCCATCTTGCAGTAGAGATAGGCATCGCCAGCCTTCTGCGCATCGTCCAGACGCTGGATGTAGGCAGCACGGGTAAGGTCGGGCGAAACGATGCGGATGCAGATGTCTTCCGGGCGCACCGGCTTCTTCTTGTTGTCGCCCATGGTATTCACCTCGTCCTTCCATTCCTGCTCCCTCTGACGGTTCACCTTATCCATCTGCACCAGGTCTTCGATGATGCTGTTGATAGGTCCGTTTACCGCCGATTTGCCTGACGACATTGGTGCTACGAGCAGATTCATCATAGCCGCCTCATGCACCTGATTGTCGATGTAGCGGAAGTTGACGCCCTTGAGATGAGCAGCCAGCGGAGGGAAAACCGCCATCGCCACAGGTGCCTTGAAATCATCCTCTACCTTGCTGGTGAGCAGCTTGATGAGCTTAGGCAGCTTGGCAGGCAACTGAGGCGGAACTTCGGCGTAGATTCCTGCCTTCTCGGTGGCTTGCTTGGCGAGATGATTCTTGCGGGCGAGCTCCACCGCCTGCTTCACGAGCTGGGGCATTTCCGAGGACTGAGCCACCTTGCAGGCGCTCTCTACAGAGGCGAACGCCTTCGCCTCGTCTTCGCCGAAGATTTCGATTACCTGCTTTATCCAAGCCGCCTCGCTATTGCAGATGTATCTGAGCAGGCAGGCTTCACGATAGATGAAGTTGTTGCGGTTGCCATGGGCAGGAGCGCCGCCCATCAAATCCACCAGCGCCTTGGTAATCTCCTCATAAGGAACGCCATCGTAGGTCTGCTCATACTGCACGGTATTAGCAGTCCTTCTCGCCTTCTCCTCCTCGCTCTCGACAGGCTGGAAATCTACGGTTGGAGCGGAATCAATATCCATCGGACGGCCGTCGATATCCAGTCCTCTCTTTCTGTAAGCCTCACGATATTCAGCCACAGCTTCCTTATCCAGGTGCTTGTACCAGTCGTCGGCAGTATAGATCTGGCTGGCAGCATCAGTGATGAAGATGATGCGCTCAGGCGTAACGCAGCTAGGGTCTTCGGTGGCGTGGATGAGCTTGCAGAAGGCGCTCTGAGCCTCAGCGATGGTCATCCCTACAGGGATGCGGATGTCGATGTGGGCCTTGTTGCGTGCCGAGCGTTCCACGTGAAGCACTTTCCCCTTCCAAAGCTCGATTTCATCGGCGGTGAACATCTGCTCACGGGCGGCTTTCTCCTGGGACTCATCAAACATTCCGTTCAGGAGCAGGGCTCTCTTCACGGCTCCTTCTACCTCCTCCGGATTATCGATGTCTACGGTAGTCTGGAAGGTGAAGGCCTCCGGGTCGATGGACTTCTGGGCACGGTGGTCGTCCAGGAAGTGGAAGTAGTGAGGCGAACGGAAAGGCAGCTGCTTCTTGAGTGCAGTAATCTGTCTGTCGAGCTGCTTGTAGGCCTCAGTCTGCTTCTGCTCCTCGCCCATCAGATTCTGCTTGGCGGTAAGGTCGCGAATCTGCCCCACGAGGGTGCTGAGCCAGGACTGCTTGGTGAGCTCGGTGTAGTAATCGAGGAGATAAGTAGCAATCTGCCCCATGTTTGCATTGCGATTAGGGTTCATTGCGATGAGGCGGCTGCTCATCTGCTTGCATTCATCAAAAGAAAGATTGTTGTTTACCATTTGAATATTATTTAGATTATACAATGACTGGATTATTGAAAACCAGCCACTTCTCTTCCGAAAAGCGATGCAAAGATAAACAAAAAAAAAGCCGTTTACAAGTTTTTTCTGAAATAAAAAAGCAGGGGTATAAGGAGGGTATAAAACAAGGTATAAAGAATCATCAAAGGGTATAAGAGGGGTATAAGCGAGGTATTAATATGCCCCGCTAGCTACCATCTCCCGCCGTCATCTCGTCATCATTCTTGGTGTCCGGGGCTGGCACTTCCTTATCCACCAGTTTCGGCAAGATTTCCTTCAAATCCACATTCTCCAAATAGGATGTTTCGCCCAAAATCTTCTTGAAAGCATTCACAATATCGCAATAATGATTGAATCTTTCTATGCTTACCGAGCCCAACTTATCTGAATCAAGTTTCCACCATTCCAGAGCCGCATATTCGAATGGTGTAGATTTCACCTGCGCAAGATCCTTCCATTTGCAGAGCGGAGCACGCTCCGTATTCTCCGGAGGTAGTTTTTCATACAGGTGGGCCAGATGTTTGCAGAAGGCTGTAGGAGTTCCCATATTGAATAGCCCCCACCCGTTTAAGAGGCGGAACACAGGAAACCAGTCGGATTGCCTTTTCACCAGCACTTCAGGACAGCCTTTTTTCTTATAAACCGCTATCTTCGGAATTACCAAATCAACCAGTTCCATGAATTTCTCTTTCTTCACTTCGTTCGAAGGCTTGGCACCCACCGCCTTCATCGCCTTCATCGCCAGCAGCGCCTCCTCGTTGCCGTGCTTGCCCCACTGCTTCACATCGCTCACCCTGCCGTTCATAATCATCAGTACGATGCCCGAGAGCAGCTGGAGCATCTTCTTGCGAGGCACACGCTTATAGAACACCTGGCGGAGGAAATCTACCGGGTCGGCCTTGAACGTGGGATAGAGCGAATAGGGAAAGGCGTGCAGCTGCTGTTCTATGGCGTCCAGCTGGTCTTTATAGTCGTAGGCGCCCGTCTGCTTCTTCTTGATGGCGATAGGCGCTTCTACGAAGAAAGACTGGGCTGCACGCTCACGATAAGCGGAACTGGTAATGAATCCCATCTCCGTATAGAGTTGCTCGCCCATGCGATGGATTTCCTCATCGTCTATGAGGTCGAGGTTGTTGAGAATGCGGTTTCTCGTCTGCGTCATCTCGCGCGAATAATCGCTTCGCTGTATTTCCATGAAGCTGCTGAGCCGCTCCCTAGCCTCTTCCAGGTTGTCGAGCAGCTCTGCCTCCAGCGCCGACCGGGAATCGGCATCAAGAGGGTTCTTATCGGCTTCAGCGGAATCTGAATCATGAGAGGAATCTGAATCATGAGAGGAAT
>ULXY01074024.1_pt1 | contig 14364 bp, 18 predicted proteins | sample 1961741 | NCBI WGS metagenome assembly ULXY01 (sample SAMEA4835851, study PRJEB28245) | human gut metagenome | biome: gut microbiome; material: fecal sample | place: Denmark | collected 2008
ACTCATCCTTGGACTTTGTAACCGGATCATCAGCGTATGCCTTACTGTGGTCTGTTGGCAGCTTGCGGAACAACAAAATGTATTCCGGACATCCCACACCCATCTTGGTGCCGTCCTTGCACTGCTCAGTCCATCCAAGGCGATACGTCTGGTTATTTTCTCGTACAACATCCGTCACAACAGTGATCATGCCGAAATACATAAAACCATAACGCATATAGTGTTCTATACAGTCAGCGTGGAATGGCTCAACAGTCGGCATGCCTGTGCCTGTTGCATTTCCAAACAGCACTCTATCCTTAACGTGGATGGCCGCCACTCTTCCCGGCTTCAGCACCCTCAGAAGCTCCGGCGTCAGGTAGTCCATCTGTTCAAAGAACCGCTCTGTATCCTGATTGTGTCCGAAGTCGTTATAATTTGCGCTGTACTCGTAGTGATTGCCGAACGGTATCGACGTATGTATCAAATCAACGCTGTTGCTCTCCATTGCCCTTGTCTCTTCCACACAGTCGCCATACACAGCCTCATAATGCTTGCCTCTTACCGTTCTCTCTTCTCTTGTACCTTCCACACCCATCTTCCTTTCCAATCTCTCCGTCTTGTTTGCCGAATCAAGGCCATATTTCTTCACGATCTCGATCATCTTCTTGACCATGTGATTATGATTCTTCCATTTCTCGATCAGTGCGTCCTTGATCTCCCGCTCATTCTCCATGTAGATGATGTCTATTACTACTGTGTCCTGCTGCAGGAACCTGTAACACCTGTGCACCGCCTGTATGAAGTCATTGAACTCATAGTCAATGCCAACAAATATCTCCCGGTGGCAGAATCGCTGGAAGTTACAGCCTGAACCACTGATTGACTTTTTGGTGGCAAATAGCCTTGTCTTGCCATTGCTGAAGTCTATGACTCTCTGCTCCCTAAGGTCGTAGTCCATGGATCCGTATATGTCCACTGTCTCCGGCAGGGCTTTCTTGATAGCGTGCCTTTCTGCTTCCTGGTCATGCCACAGAATGAAATGATCCTCCGGAGAGCTATCAACTATCTCCTTCATCTTCTCGACTCTGGCATCTATGCTCTCACGCTTGATCTTTGCGGCTTCTTTAAGTCCTGTACTAGCCTGAGTGAAAAGCTCCATCTGGCCGTCCCTGTCAACTGAATCTCCGTAGTGTATTGGTATCTCGTGCCACCTCACATCCAGTGGAGGGAGCACATAGCCGTCATCGGAATAATCTGGATTGAGATCCGATGGCTTTGTGATGAACAATGCCCAACTGGAAACCCACAGCCAGAACTCATCTTCCATGTTTGGGTACAGTGTCAGGTTATTTGCCTTTGTTGAATCCCTCTGGAAAAATCTTGTAAGTGCCTGTCCTGTGTCCATTACCTCAAGATATCCAGCATAGTGTATAAGCTCCTTGTACTTGTTCGGTGATGGTGTAGCGGTCGCTACGAGCTTGTAAGGTACATTTTTGAACTTGTCAAGGAACGTCTGGTATGTCTTAGATCCAAATGATCTAAGCACGGATGCTTCATCAAGTGAGGTTGCCGCAAAATACGATGGATCTATATCTCCGTCTCTCACTCTCTCATAGTTCGTCAGAACGATCTGACTTGTGCTTGTCTCAACCTCTTCCATGGTTCGGCAATATTCAGGTTTCTCATAGCCCAGGAGCTCTACAGCATCCCTTGTGAACTCCTGCTTAACTCCAAGCGGTAATACAATCAACGCTCTACCGCCGGTATGTTCTGCTGCAAGGTGGCAAAACTCTATTTCCTGTGCAGTCTTGCCAAGCCCAAACGACTCAAACAAGGCTCTACGTCCACCCTTCAGCGCCCATGCCACCGCATCACTCTGATGTGGCTTTAGGGCTTTATTTATGCGGCTCTTATCGACCTCAAAGCCGCTGTCAGTAGCAAGCTCTATCTTGCTCTCTAAAAACTCTCTGTATGTCATTCACTTCTCAGGAACCCGCTATAGCATTACCCCGGCCGGAGGTTCGGCTCCTTTCGTGTGTTATTTATTCAGCTCATCAGCCAGCATCTTCTCAAGCTGTCCAAGCTGCTCAGAATGATCTGTCTGTTTGAAGTTTGCAAATCCATTTGGATTCACGTTCCGTGGCTGCCCTCGGCTCTTACCGTCATCCTTAAGCGCATATAGGCCTGTCCATCCCTGCATTATCGACTGATTGAGAATCTGTACCTGTTCATGCTTATCGTGAGATAACGACTCCAGCTTGTTCATCATCAGCGTTATAGCCCTGTCACTCATAGGCTTCTTGATACCTTTCCGGAACTTTATGAACTCTACAATGGCATCATTAAGCTCTGGATCATCGCTATACTTGACCGGTTCAGACTTCTTGCGTGGCTTACCCACCTCCGCATGTGCGCACGCACGTGCCTTAGTAGGAGTATGTATATACTCCTCATTATCACTATCATTATCATATTCATTATCATTATCGGCTTTTTGGGGTTCGGTTGGGTTTTCCTCGGTTTCAGAAATAACCGTTCGGTTTTCAATAAAACCATTCGGTTTATTTGGGTTTTCCTCGGTTTTGGAAATTTCCGTTTCCTTTGTAGGTCTGCCGCCCTTTTTGCCGTTGGACCTGTTGCGCTCACACCGCTCCTCATACTTGGAGTTGTCCTTGTCCATCCGTTTCTTGATGAACGAGAAGCACATGGCAAGCGCACTACCTTTTGGAAGATCTGGAACTTCGCCTGTCTCCTGGTAGTCCATCAGAGCAAACATCAACTCACCAACCTGCTCCGGCGGCAGCATCGACAAATGCTCTCTGTATTCGGTATAAAAGACAAAGCTCCCTTTATTTCCCATGTGGCTCACACCTCCTTGATTCTGATTCCATATATGTGGAGCATCAACTTGCGCTTTATAATGTATTCCTTTGTTCTCATGACCTTCGCATCTTCAACAACCATGCAGTTGTTTTCTAAGTCCCAATAAACAAAATCAGCCACATATGAGCACTTACGCTCCAGGAGCTTTCCCGGTTTGAATCTGCCCTTGTTGGGTCCTTTTTCATATATCTCATTCGTGTGTTCTCTCTGAGCTGGTATCAGTTCAAATTCTCGTTGAAGCTGCAAGCCTGTTATCTTGCCCGCTTTCTCAAGGATCTTTAACTCTGTGTATCTGTGTGCTTCTCTTTCGCTGTCAAATGTGATGCCGTCTATTACAGCTTTCCTGTTGCCGTACTTGGCTCTTGACCTGTTCCGAGCCATCGATGCTCCTTTCCCCCTGTCACCCTCAAATAAAAGCAACAGGGATATATGCTAAGACATTACGCTGCGTGTTGTGATGTATTATGTAATGTCAATGTAACCTACTTGAAACTTCCAAACAGTGCTGCCTCGGCAGCGTTCATCTCTGGCTGTGGATTTTCTGCCGGTGCTGGCTGTGGATCCTGAACACTGTTCTGTGTATTCTGAGTATCCTGTGGCTCTGCCTGTGGAGCCTGTGCTTCTGGTTCATTCATCTCTGTTGCTGTGGCTTCCACATACTCATCATTGTCATTCTCAACGTATGTAGGATGTCCCTCAGCGTCCAAGGTTGCCATGTCACCCTCAAATGCTTTCTGGAGATCTATGCTCATTACTCCCCACTTACTGATTAGCTGACGGAGCATTGTCTTGTAAGCCATTCCATCAAAATTCTTGTACCAGAATGATGAATACATCCATGAATCTCTCGGATCATAATTGCCAGCCTCATAGTCAGCATATGATACTCTCTGCTTCTCTCCGTACTTTGTCTTGACCTTTCCAGCGTCCTTGTAGAATGCCGGTGCATACTTGTCCGCATGAGCAAGCATCTGAGCCTTACTCCAATACATTGTCTTTCTGAATCCGTTCACAAGCTCAAACATTGCATAGTAGCCGATGGTCTCAGCCTCTTCACGCTTGTCCCAGTCATCAACCATGAGATTGACCTTGATATCCTCGTTGAGTGGGTCGAAGTATTCCAACTCCCCTTCCTTGATTGCGACAACATTCAGTCTCTTATACTGACCGGAACGGATCGCAAGCTGAATATATCCCTTATATCCCATCTGGAACTGAGCTTCCTTGACGCCAGTCTTTGTATTGTTGAATGGGACCATGTAATAATGTCCGAGCTGTGGAGATGGCGAAAGCTGTAAGCTCTCACCAAGAAGTGCAGCTGAAAGAATCGACTGATTCGTGCACTCCTGAAGTGTAGGGTTGGTGTTATATGCTGATACGATAGCAGATATGAACCTCTGTCCATTCTTGCCACCAACCACCTTGTTGATCTGATTCTTGATTGCATCTTTTGTAAGATACTCTGTAATTCCCAGATTCTGCTGTGCTTTACTTTTTGCTACTAAACTGTTATTTACTGCCATTATTTCTTCTTACCTCCTATGAAAACTAAAACGATTATTGTTATGCATATAATTAACGTGATCTGCACTGATGCTGCCATGTGTTACCTCCTAATGCATAATCATATCTTCTAACATCTTGCGCAGTACCTCTTTCAGAGCCTGTGGCATTTCCCTTATGTTGTCCTTGTTTATATTGGCTTTTGGCAATATCTTAAATAAGACATCATCTATGAGGTCACTCATAATCTCGTTAATGTCTCCCTCAGCTTTGGACGCTTCCATGGCTCTACTTATCAACTCTTCTGTAGCAACCTCTCCATATCTTTTAGCAAGTGACTCCCTTAAACTCTTCATTGCAAGTGCTAACTCCATTACTAGCACCGGAGTATTCCCTCTCATTGATACTGAGTCTATTTCTACTTTAATCATCTTGTATACCTCCTACTTAATCGCTCTAAATGTTATATTTCTGCTCTGGAAGAACTCTCTCAGAGCCGTTGCATCTTCTGTTGTAAGTTCTACCTCAAACTTGACTACCATCTTCTGTGGTTCCGGCTGTGACTCCTGTACTGGTGTCGGCTGTACCTCCTCTGGTGGTGTCATAGCCTTTGCCATTGCGGCTCTCTGCTCCTCGGCAACCTTTTCCTGTGCCTTGCGCTCTTCCTCAGCCTTTCGTCTTGCCTCTTCTGCTGCTTTTCGTGACTCTTCCTCAGCCTTTCTCCTTGCCTCAGCTTCTGCCTTTGCCTTGGCAATCTCTGACATTCTCTTAGCCTCAGAAATGGCCTTGTTAATGTCTAATGTCTCCTTAAATACCTCTGTAGCCTCAAAGCCAAACTCCGGGAGCTGACTGAGTGTAAGCACTCCATTGCCGATCTCATACATTCTTGACTTCATTTGATCTTCTATACTCTTCATCGATACCGATGCATTCAACCACTTAGGATCCCAGATCTTTTCCAACGTGACAAAGTTCTGGAAACCTATCTGAGAGAACAGATCTTCAATGGCTTTCTGCTTTTCAGCTTTGCGTTTCTCATCGTATGCCTTGACCTGTTCGTCTATCACCGCTATAGGCTTGTCTATGATACCTATGATCTCGTTGATTTGAGCCTTGAACACATTAAACGGCTGCATGTATTCTTTCTCTTTTCTTATTCTCTCGTCATTGAGGGCTTTCTTTAACTTGTTAAGGTTCGCCTTGTCTGCCTTTGCGTCCTTGATCTGGTCATCTGTGTAGACAAGCGTCTCATAAAATGAGACCTTAGATATAAGCTCAGCCTTGAGCTCTTCGTAGTTAAAATCAATCTTCTCCGGTATCGCTACCTCATTAACTCTTAATTCCATTTTTAACCTCCTAATTCAGCACCAGCTCATACTGGTTATTGTTCTTGTTCTCTCGTATCATCGACATGATACGCTGTGTCTGTCGCTGTCTCTCTTCCTCACAGTCGCAGTGCTCGCCTGGATCCAAGTAAGCACCGCACTGCGAACATTCGTTGTAATACATTGCATCTCTCCTATATCTCCGGGAGTATCAGCGGCGGCTCTTTCTTCACCTGTACGCTCTCCCAGAAACTTCTCTCAGCATCAATAAGATACTGAATGTCATCCTCTACCTCCGACCGCTCTATCGGATAGTGTTTGGTCTGCAAATATACCTCTCCATCAATTTCAAACTTGAGCTGTGCCTTGAGTACCGCATATTCAAACTCTGTCACCATCAAGTAATGAAGCACCTGTATGTAATAGTTATCTGGCACTCTGTTATCCCATTTTTTCTTCTGACTTGACTGCAGGATCTCTGTGGTCTTGATCTCAAGCACACCATTGCGTCCATCCTGGTCCATAAGCCATCCGTCAAGGCTTGCATGCGCCCATGGGTACTTATCATTCGTGAACATGTTGTTTTCCACATATCCAACTTGATACTGTGGATAATCCAACTTGAATAACTCCCTCAGATGCTTTTCTGCCTCTGTTCCATACTTGACATAAGGCTTATCTGATATGTCCTCCGGCTCTATGCCGTATGCTTTCTCTTTAAACAGTTCCACGTTTGTCTTGTATGGGCTCATCCCAAAGATGGCCGAGGCATCAGAACCGCCTATCTTGGTTCTTGCCCTAAGCCACTCTTCATGACTTCCGAGCACTTTCATCTCAACCATGTTCTATTCCTCTCTGGCATCTTCAATGCTGTTCATAAGTTCAAGCACGCCATAAAGTCCCAGCTCCGTGAACACGGTTCCAAGCAAGTACGCCACCAATCCTACCGCCGGCAGTGCAAGCAGCACTTCTGCGTTGAATAAGATGTTGTAGGCCAACAGCAAAAATAAAATAGTCATTATTACAAGGCTCACCATCTTGACAGCCTTTGTATCCATGTTCTTCCTCTTCATTGCTTTTCTTCCCCTTTTCTGCTATGATTTTATTGAGTATTTTTCTATGCACCGGCGGAACTGCTATTCCAAAGGTGCTTTTTTACTGTCAGGGATCTAATTCATCCCAGTTTATGACGGCTTCTTTTGCTACCTTATTTATGTCGAACGGCGGCACTCGTCTGCCAGCGTCAAGCTGTTTCTTGTACTTCAGATAATCCACCAAGGCAAGCACATTGACCCTTGTTACTCCGGCACCATCCAGTATGGTGTATGGTCCATATCTGCCAGACTGGACATATCTGTCAAGATCTGCTATACGTCTGGTTGCTGTAGATAATGACATCTCAAATATCTTCATCATTTTCGCCTTGCTTATGTACGGCAACCGGCCAATCTCCCTGACACCTATTACCTGTATGTCTTTGACCGCTCTGCTCATTGCTCTCATCTCCTTTCTCTTATCCGTTTAGTCCACATTTTGCAAACTCATATGGTAAAAAAATATTTTCCTCTGGGAATCCACAAATGCTTGCAAAGAGACACAAATCTGCTTTAGACATCTTAGTATTGTAGCTTTCCCAACTGCCTATAGTAGCTCTTGATACTCCCATTTTATCAGCCAATTCCTGCTGTGAAAGCTCTGCATTTACTCTAACGGCAGCTAATTTAATTTTAATTGGCAGCAAAAACTATCATCTCCTTTCATTGAGCATACTTGAATAATACTCCGCATTTTGCAAACTGTCAATACATTTTGCAAACTTTTTTTACTTTTTGCATTGCTATATTCCACAAAATGAGTATAATCAATATTAAAGGAGTGTGAAAGAGATGGGAACTAACCAATTCGCAAAATTATTAAAATATTATCTTAATCTTAATGGTAAAACTCAGTCCGATATGGTGAATGCATTGGGTTATGACAAATCTACTGTATCCGGCTGGTGCTCTGGAGCAAGAGTGCCTAAACTCGATACGATTATAGATATAGCAAATTATTTACATGTTGAACCTGGGGATCTGATTGTTGAAGGTGATTCAAAACCATCTTACTATTTTGATGAAGAAACTGCTCAGAAAGCACAAGAGATATTCGAGAACAAACAGCTCTCTCTTCTCTTCGATGCCGCAAGGGATGCCAAACCCGAAGATTTAGAGATAGTACAGAGTATGCTCTTGGCTCTCAAAAATAAAGATAATAAATAATGCTGTGCAAAAAACATCCCACTGTTTTTGATATATATATTGCGTAAATAATCAAATAAGGAGGGGATAGCAATGACGGATGATATATATGTTCAGTATCTTGATATGAAAGCAACTAAAGTAAAAGAAACTGTGACGTGTAATGAAGATGGTTCATATACTGTGTTTCTTAATACACGCTTCACAACAGAACAATTGAATGAGGCATATATCCATGCTTGCAGACATATAGATCGGGATGACTTTCACAAGGAGTCTGCAGATTCTATTGAGGCTTATGCACATGGGTTGCAAAAATAATTAACAAATGAAGGGAGAGATTCGATGAATCAAAAACAAGAAAACAAATGGTATTTAAGTACATGGTTTATTGCTATTCTATGCGCATGCTGGTTTCTTATACTTCCAGCAATCGGCGGCATAGTATTGATGATAATGAAGACCTTGGACGAAAAGAAACAAAAGGAAGCCAATCAACAAATTATTCAACAGAATGCCCAATTTGCGGCTCAGAATGCTCAGATGAATCAAGCAATGCAAGACATGAATAAGACTATGCAAGATTTAGGGGTGCATGACCATCAGCAGTCAATGGCTAAGCTTAATCAGGTGAATGCCGAAATATCCGAAAGCCTTGCCACTATAGATAAATTACGTTCAGATATTGCTACACTCCAAACGAAAGATGATAAGTTGCAAAAATCAGTAGCGACCCAGGAGCGAAAGATCTCTCGTGCTAAGGAGATCTACAGCAGTATTGAATATGCATTAGATAACTTCATCACTGCTGACATTCCATATAATGAATGCCGAATTAGCCAATCAGATATTGAGGACGCTAATCTCATTGCCCCATCTGTTATCCTTAAATTACATTGTATGGATATAAAAAGCTTGCGAAAAGCATACAGAGAAAACGAGAAATCCATTGACACTCTCAGACAGCAATATGCTATCAGATACACTACTAAAGCCAACAAAACGATTTACGACCTCATTGTCAAGGGGCTGGAATCTGAGATGCAGAACGTCTTGTACAATTTAAAATATGACAAGCTTGACAACGGTATTGAACAAATAAAAGATATCTGTGCTAAGTATCTAAAGATTGCAGCTGAAGGTAATCAAACAATTGCCGGAACTCTTACTAAGTTCATAGGTGAAATGGAATATCTTTTCATCAATGCCGCAAAGATAGAGTATAACTACTACGTCAAGAAAGAACAGGCAAAGCAAGAACAGCTTGCAATCAAAGAGCAGATGCGTCAGGAGGCAGAGGAGCGCAAGGCCCTTGAGGCCGAACGTAAAAAAGTGGAGCTTGAAGAGTCAAAATATGAGAATCAGATATCTTCCCTCAAAGAACAGGCGAAAGCTTCAGAAGGTGAAGCCCTTGCTGCTCTGCAAGCTCGTATCCTTGAACTGCAGGCTCAGCTTGCAGATGTAACAATCAAAAAGGATGAAATAGCAAAGTTGCAAAATGGTAAGGCTGGTAATGTTTATATTATCAGTAACTTGGGTTCATTTGGTGAGAATGTATTCAAAGTCGGAATGACAAGAAGAATAAATCCACAGGATAGAGTTAATGAACTTGGAGATGCTTCTGTTCCGTTCAAATTTGATGTACACAGCTTTATTTTCTCTGATGACGCTTCTGGTCTTGAAACCGAACTTCACAAGAGACTTAATGATCGCCGAGTAAACAAGGTAAATCTTAGAAAAGAGTTCTTTAATGTATCAATAGATGAACTTGAAGAACTTGTAAATGAGATCTGCCCTACTGCAGAGTTCAACAGAACAATGCTTGCTGAAGAATACAGACAGTCACTGTCAAGTTCTGAAGCATATACCTCTGAATATTCAACAGAGGATGAGACAGATGATGCGGATGAATAATATCATCTTCACATTATAAAAAAATCCCCCAGGTGCGGGTACACCTGAGGGAAGTTACCCACAAACCGAAGGCTTATGAATAACAGTGATCGCAAACTATATTATACCATAAGCCTTCCACTTTTGATAGGCTTATTTTTTATGCCTATTTTTAGATAGGATGGTGATTTTATGTGGTGTGAAACACAGAAGAATGGAACAGTCAAGTATTGTGAGAGGTACACAGATCCGCTCACAGAGAAGGTGAAGAAGGTCACTGTGACGATGCCTAAGGCATCACCGCAGAACAGAAACAAGGCGGCAAGGATCCTTGCCGGGAAGATTGAGAAAGCCGAGACTTCCTCTCCTGTCCGATCAGATACAACGCTCAAGGAGCTGGCTGATGCTTATATAGCATCATTGCGGCAGTGCAAGAGGAAAGAAAGTACAATTGTAACTGAGAAATCATATATATATCGTTGTGTAAGCACAATCGGTAATGATGTCCTCGTTGACAAACTTTCTCCCCGCTATATATATGATCAACTTCTTGCTACCGGTAAAAAAATCAGCACAATAAACGGATATATAAAATATCTGAAATTCGCTCTAAAATGGGGGGTGAAAAACGACTATCACTCAAATCATGATATACTATTAAAACTCGACTATATCAGCGAAGAGAGCTCCGACGAAATACCAGAGGTATATGACATCAGCAATGAATATCTTGAACATGATGAGATAACAAAATTACTTAATTACTTTATAGATAACCACTGGCAGGACTACTATATATCCTATTTTCTGATTCTTACAGGCATGAGGATTGGGGAGCTTGTGGCACTTGAAGATTCAGACGTGGATATCAAGTCTAAGACCATCCACATTACAAAGACTTACTATCCCTCTACTAAGCATGCTACGTCCGCTAAGACCAAGGACTCGATTCGAGATGTTCATATACAACCGGAATTGCTCACACTCATCAAAAAGCTGCGGCTATGGCGCAAAGAGGCTATGTTTGAAAGCGGAATTAAAAGCACACTTTTTATGCCGCATCTCAAGACTGGCAGCTATCTGTCCTACGGAACATATAACATACATCTTAAGATAGCATCTTTCGAGGCTATTGGCAGAGAGATAACTCCGCACAAGCTGCGGCACACACACGCATCGATTCTGGCAGAAACTATGTCAGCAGAACAGATATCCCGTCGATTGGGACATCACGATGACAAAATAACAAAAGCTATTTACATTCATATCACTAAAAAAATGAAGCAAAAAGACAATGCGGCTGTCGACACAATATCAATTATCAACTAACAAAAATGACCACTCAGTTTTCACACTGAATGGTCATCTTTTATTTTTTTTGCCCCTAAATTGCCCCTAAAGGCTCTCTCACAATTGTCGTACACAGCATAAACCCTTGATTCTTCTAGCTATTCATACATTGTAAAATTATACATATTGTACAATTTTGTATCCATAAATATCCTACCACTTATCGCGTTAAAGTGCTACATTTTTATCCATACAAAAACAAAGGAGATCATTATGACAGACTTAAACAATGCCGAAACACAAACCGATGCCCCCTGTTCCGCCATCAATTATTGTAACCTCAACGGATACGAACTCACCGCAGAAGAGAAGATAATCTTTCTTAGTTCCTATGTATCCCGCATTGACAACGAGACAGTGTATCAGCCCGCAACCAGGGAATTTGTCCAGAATTTCAATGTAGATGCAGCCATCAGCATAATAAACAATTATGCCACAGCAGACTCATTTTTCAGAAGAATGACAGGTTCATTTCCGTATATCAAAAACTCGCAGCGTTTTTCATCCCCGGATATATATTTTCTTCTATTGGAGTTAAAACTGTACATCAACGAGAGACGGCGCGTAATAGCAAAAAATAATTCAGCGGACACGCTCTCTATCATTGAACAATACAAAAACCGTTACTCGTTCAACCAGTCAGCCACCCAGAAAATGGAAGCCCTGCACAGCATAAAAGGTTTCGCACATCCATCTTTCTTTGTGCCGGAAACCGTACTGTACATAAACGAAAACTCTATCCTGTACGTACACTCAGCTTTGCGCTATATCGATATGCTTCTCGAATACATGCAGCGGAATGACAATTCTATAGATTATGAAATTTATTCTTTTTTTCAGAACTTCAAATCCATGTTATTCAACAACGAGCACGACACAACGCCAACATATATAATCGAACAGTCAAGAGATTATATCTATAGCATTCTCGGAAATAGCAAAAGAAAATCTAAGATGACTGACATATGCAAATACGCAGCCTTCGTGGAAAGTCTCACAGAACTCGGTAACGCCATAAGCGCATCCAATATGAAACTCTAAATCCCCCTGTTTTTCAGAACATAAAAACAGCCCGTCGCTTATGCGACAGGCTGTTAAGAAGGGGGGAGTGGAGGATTCCTATGTTTTGGGGTTTGGGGTTATGGGGTTACATTACATCGTATAAAGGGATTTCTACGAATTTCGTGCTAAGGGAACCCTCCGTCTATCAAAATATAAGTGATTGTCTTTTTTATAACCAGAAGGCTTGTTGATCACAACTCATCTCCTTGTTATGCCCATATACTATCAAAACACTTTGAAATTGTAAATACGCAAAAATTTATAAAACGAAGGCTTTTTTTTGTGGTAATTTATCAACAGTTGCGCATTTCAATAGTTTTTAGAAGATTTTTGAATGCAAAATGATTGTTTTTTTCACGTTTAAACGGTTTATTGTTCATTATGATCACTTTTCGCAACAATAAATTTCAGATTATCGTGCAAAGCTGTCAAATTCGTTTGACTGTTGGCGAAGATCGGAGTGTTGTAATATAATAGTAAGAAGTCAATCATCTCGGAGGACATGCTATGAATGAAAACGATATTCTAAAGGGGCGGTTAAAGGATCTGGCAAATGCCGCCTTCCGCCAGAACAGATATACATATACTAATTTTCTGAGTGCTGCAGACATGGAAGTATTTTACAGCAATCTTGAACAGTTGTCATTTGCAGGATATACCATCTTTGGAGGCAGGGAATCCTGCGACCGCGTTATGATCGCCTTTGGAAATGAAGCCGACTGCGGCTACGCACCGGCTTTTCCCATCTGCACCATGAAGGTTTCCGCTGTTTCGGACAAATTCTCAGATGATCTGAACCATAGGGATTTCCTTGGGGCACTTATGAATCTTGGCATTGAGAGGGAGATGGTGGGCGATATACTGGTCACCGAATCCACTCATTCTGGCAAACACAACAATGCCTATATATTCTGTGTGGACACTGTTGCCGATTATATCGCAGAAAATCTGACAAAGATAAGGCACACAAATGTAAAATGTACTTTTTGCAGCACCCAGGATACTGATGAGATACAGATAAAAAAGGAACCTCTGCACATAATCGCAGCATCTGCAAGAGCTGACGCAGTGACCGCCACAATAACAGGCCTTTCAAGAAGCAGCACATCCCTGTTGTTCAGGGAAAAGAAATTTTCACTAAACAACAGGTTGTACGAAAACAGCAGCTACCAGTTAAAACCGGGCGACGTATTTTCAATACGTGGATATGGCAAATATGAATTTGTCGAGACAGGCAGCGCAACCCGGAAGGGCAGACTGAACATAGAATTACTCAGATATATTTGATCTTCTAACAACTAGCAATTGATCAGTTCATTGTAGTATCTTTTCACATCAGCGCGTCTTGTTGCGCTGATGTGTATACTTTTACCATTTGTCAGTATCATTTCATGAGCCGTGCATCTGCTCACATGATCCGGATTTACAAGATAGGATTCATGTGGTCTGATAAATCCCCCGTAGCCCACCTTCATGCGTTTTTCCATCTCGCCAATACTTCCATAAAAAACATATTTTTGTTCCGTTGTGACCAGATTTATGCGACGCAGTTCGCTTTCAAAATACATTATGCTCCGGGTATCTACACTGTATCTCACCCTTCCGGATACAAATGTGAATCTTCTCTCATCCCGGCTCCCCTCAACCGCCATCGTCATCACCTTTTTGAAATTTGCCGCATTAACAGGTTCATACAGAATATAACACGGTTGGATATCATACAATCTCCGGTTTATTCCTGCTGCTATCATCACGAGACTACCTACCCTGCGGTCTTTTTTCAAGACATCGGCCACATCCCAGGAACGATACACCACCACTACATCGTAAATTCCTTCAAGATCCATGTCGACCATGATCGCATGCACATTGTCATAATATCTCACAGCGCACACACATCCCGCATCTCTCTGCCATATACCCATGTACTCCTGCAACAACGGGCTCATTACTTTCTCCTCACTGTACACAGCAATCTTCAGCATATCTCCCTCCAAAGCTGCAGAAGCTTCCGCTCCTGTTCATCCCGGATAACGATTTCCTCCCTCGGAGTCACATCCTCCTCCATCACATCGATATCCCATATGAAATAATCACATGTGCGGTTAAGCACCCTCGACAACAGC
>ULXY01067645.1_pt1 | contig 14310 bp, 7 predicted proteins | sample 1961741 | NCBI WGS metagenome assembly ULXY01 (sample SAMEA4835851, study PRJEB28245) | human gut metagenome | biome: gut microbiome; material: fecal sample | place: Denmark | collected 2008
CAGTAATCCTTCGCCCGCTGTAGGATTATTTGCATATGGTGTCAGGTAATACAAGCTGCTATCCGGTGATGTATATGTCACATCATCGACTGTTCCATCTGCTGTGTATGTAACATCCAATGTACTTGTATTAACAGAAGCCTTGCTGTAAGAAACACTCTTAACGTTATACTTACCAAGCTTAAGCGGATTGTCATACTTGACAACATTGTCTGTTACATCAACATGGAATCTGTTCATTCCTACTACTGATATAAGTGACTTTGTAAGGTTAACTGCACCTGCATTTGCATATGGTGACATTGAATCGTGGAAGAAGAACAAATCTCCTCCTGCTGATACATAGTCAAGTATGTACTGACATGTTTCCTTCTTGAAGTCAACCTTAAATCCACCAAATGAATCTGATGGTCCAAGAACAAGTATTGAATACATATTCTTCATAAAACTCTTACCATATGAACGTCTAAGGTAAGTATTGTACTTATCCTTTGCCTCAAGCTCTGCGTTCTTTGCTGTCACATAATCTGAATAATACTTAGCAAAATCAGCTCCGAAATCATCTGACATCTTTCCTGCTTTGAAGTCACCCTCACAGTGATTCATTGTGTTGTACTTTGGCCAGAATATCAGATAATAATCGCCTGTATCCTGCATATACTGAAGGACTTTCTTTGTCTCTGCATTGCTTGTCCTGAAATTATTGATAAATGTACTGTAATTTGTAGTTCCTGTGTATTTACCATCAATATAGTCTATTGCATTCTTGAGATAGTTATCAAGAATCTTCTTTGGCGTTGCAACCTTTGCTGACGCTGCTGAATATTCTGTAAGTGCAACAGCGGCAAGGCTCTCGTACTCTTCCTGATCATGTCCATCGACCTTCTCACCCTTGGCAAGCTTCTCAGCCTCTTCTACCATAGTATCAAGGCAATCATACTGAGCATCCACTCCATCACCTGTCTTGAATGAAGCTCTGTCACTTGAAGCTACTACAAGATCAAGATTTATGTCATAATCCTCAGAAAGCTCATCTGCAAGATTCGAATAATAATCATCTGCATCTGTATTTGTATCAAATTCGTATATACCAAATCTGGTCTCATGTCTACCAAGGACAGCGTACTGCGTTGTATCACTCTGATCAAGCTCGGTCTGATTTGCAAATACATTGTACTTTGCAATCTTGTGAGCTGTCTGTGACTCAATATCAAAATACAGCGTATCTGTTGACTGCCATGATTTAGCCTCCTGTCCTTCTGCCATCGTCTGAACCTGAAGAACATTTATCTCACTCTTTGATACATTATTGTTTACTATCTTGCTGAGACCTGTAGAAGAAGCAACTAAATTGCCATCCTCATCTGTTATCTCAAGATACCATGCTGCTGATCCAAAGAATTCTGAGTCAAGCGCTACTGTCAGTGATTTCTCCTGGCCATTTGTGATCTTGTCCTCAAGACAATAATCACCGCCGCCCTTCTCGAACTTTGTATTCTTATCAACATCTACAAACAACTTGTAGTTATATACTGACTTGTCACCATCAACCTGGAATGTAAACTGTAATCTGTTGGACTTGATATAAGTCTGCTGTATTCCCTGCTGATATGTAACTGGTTTTGTAGTGATAGTAAGTCTTGTTCTATGTGCACTTCCTGTCACCAGTCTGTTAAGAGATGCTGAAGTTGCATCATCATAGACTACCTTGTAATTATAATATACAGTATCTGCTCCCGGACGCTTATACCATGACTGATCCTGTACGTCTGAGTCCATATAATCAGTTTCCTTGAACTTACCTCCAGCAAGTGACTGAACACGCTTTGTCCATAAACTGTTACCGTATATTCCATCCTTATCACTTATATACTGTGTTGCATCCTTATCGAATCCCCACAGAATATTTGATCCATTTGCTCCTGTATGTCTTGCATAGAGAGTATCTACCAACTGATACATTCTTGATGATGGATCGAGATAATAATTCTTTCTCTCAAGCTTTCCATCTTTATACCAATATCCCTGAAGGAGCTCAGCCTGTGAAAGCTTATCACCATTTGCATTTGTACCCTGCATATTCTCATATACACTGGTAAGCTCATCACTTATGATCATCGGTCTGCCTGATGCCATGTATGTGAGAAGCTCCTGATACTTTGTGTTTGTCAGGTCGTTACCATTCTCTGCAAGATATGTTGTTGTGTAATACTTGTCACCAACCTTTGGTGATGCAAGCATATTTGTTGATCCTGATATAGGTGCTGTATCAGGGCTGTACGTAGATGCATTCATCAACTGACTGAGTGTACCTGTATGGTAATACATGATGAATGTTGGGAATATCTGATATGTGTATCCCGGCGTAGCATTACCGATATCATTCTGTCCTTTGTACATCTCCGCCGGATTTCTATCCATAGCGCTTATATCGCCACCGATATATACCAGATCGTATGTCGCTGCTATATCTTCCTTCATACCAATGAGCTGCTCGGTCGAAACCTGAGTGAGCTGAATATCTCCAATGGATATACCATCGATAGCGTACGCTATCTTCGCCTTGGTAAGATCAAAATCATAATACTCTGTTCTGGCTGCCAGCTCCTGCTTGGACTTACCACTTACTACATCAGATGGAACTGTGTAATAGTTTCCTGTTATTTTAGTTGTTCCATCACTTCTTGTTGTATAAGCTGTACTTACAGTATCCTGAAGTGCTGCCACCTCAAGATCTATCGGATAATCCGGCTGAATCTCAAGTACCTTGAACTTGTTATCAGAACCATCGCGATACACGCTGGCATTGATCACATCTGCCACAGCCTTCGCTGATGGTGAATCAACTACTGGAATAGTTGGATCTGAATCATCATCTCCGCCATCTCCTGAGCCCTTTCCATCTCCAGCCTTTGAAGAAACTATGAAATACTGTCCACTCTCGACTGCACTGCACAAATCCTTGAATACTGCTGTACCTATCTCTTTGTTATATGTACCCTTGTCAATAAATACAAAGTCATAATCTGAGAGATCAAGTTTATCATATGTACCATTCATGAATGTTGCCTGAGTCTCAAGATACTTGTCATGCAGACCAGTAACATACGAAACAACCTTTGTCGCATCTGAGAAATCAAGATTTGTATATACCAGACCGCTCTTATACTCATAGTTGAGACCTGCCTTATCAAGATTCTTCTGGAAATCCTGATATGTAACTACAACATTCTCATCTTCTGTTCCTGCAGCGTCTACTCTGTATGTGTATCCTGATATATTGTCCTCGTCAACTGTCTTAACATTGAAATCATACTGATAATCAGTATCACTACCGTCAACAAGGCCTGAATTGTCAGCTACACCTACCACAAGGTCATCATAAGGGAACTGATCATCACTGACATCTCCTGCTACTACAACCTTGTATTTGTACTCAGGACTGAGTCTGTCAAAGCTGTATGTGTATACAGTCTCCATAACAGTGTTGTCATCTGCATCCTTTATCTCCTGACCATTCTCGTCAAGCTTTGGAACCTCTTTCATCTCAAGAGGAGCCTTCATAAGAATATCTACTGATGTTCCTGCCAGATTAAGCTGTGTTCCATTTTCTACTACAAGATATGCATACATATCTGCTGCTGGATCAACTGCATCACCTGCATCATCAGTACATCTCACTGTACCGGTAACTGACTTTGTCTTGACATCCTTATAGTATGATGTTGCAAAGTTGACATTCTTAAATGCCTTACCGCCATTTGTCATCGCCTCTACAAGATCGGCACTGTCAATAAGGTAAACATCAGCACCACTTGGCACATATTTTGAAAGACCTGTACCACTGCTTGAAGTACCACTCACATACATATGTCCTGTCAGATCGCTGTTTGGAGCCTTCTGTACAGATTCCCATGTATTTGTCTTCGCATTGAATGTGTAATCAGCAGAAGCCATGTCTCCACGTGTAGCACTGCTGTTCTTCTCTGTGATTTCACTGAACATTGCACTGCCGGCTCCGTCCTCTGAAATCACAAGTATCTTGGCATTATCAAAGTTCCACGACTTTCTGTCTCCTGTAAGACCTGATCTTGAACCAGCCTTATCATATGTGGTATCCTTGATATTATCCGGTATGTTTCTATCAAGGAAATCAAGTATTGATACACCCTCATACCACTTATAGTATGTTCCATAGTTAAGGTAATCGCTACCACCCTCGCTGGCTTTTTTCTCTGCCTGAAGAATAAAGTCAGAGATCGTCTTTGTTGTCTTGTTTATATCAGGAGTCGTCTTGTTATCATCTGCCTCCTGATAAAGTGTCTTAAAGAAATCCGGCTCTGTAACAAGAACATTATCATATCTTGCCACAGCACCCTTGGTGATCAGCTTGTATGCAAGTGCACCCATTCTGTAATCATCATTATTTCCTGTTATAAGCTCTGGCTCTGATGTACACAGAGTTCCTGTACACAATGCTATAGGATGTGAGTTTGCTGTAGCATACGCATCCAGCCAGTTATACAGATCCTCGCTTATATCATTTGATGTGCTGGCATAATCACTGGCACCATTTGCCCAAATATATATGAAATCCGCCTGATTGAGGATTCCCTGGGCTGTTGTATCCATGCTGTTCAGCTCGCTGACTGTACAAGTTGTAAGAGTCACCGCACCGGCAGCCATGTTATCGCTTATCGTCTTATATCCATTGAACACTGCAAGTCTGAAATACTCACCTGCATATACATATCTCCAAAGATATGTTGTTGAATCGTATCCTGTCAGCTTCTTCGCATCACCTGAAAACTTGCTATCAGTGACAGTTTCCTTCAGCTTCTCATCCATATCTGCATTGCCACTATATGAATCAGGTACTATCTGGACGATTCTGAATTTGTCCTCTCCTGTCTGTTTCTTGCCAGCATCGTTGGAGTTCTTGACTGCCAGATCGATATTGGACAATCCTGTCAGACTTGTAGATGTACTTCCGCTGCCGTTCGCATCACTCAGGGAAGCCTGTGAATCGGAGTTAGCCAGTGTATAATTCACAAATATAGAGCTGACTACAAGTGCGAATATAATAGCTATAGATGATAAGACTATTTTTTTATTCTTAAACACTGTATTTTCCTCCTCTATTAATCCCACTCATGCTTCTTGAGCACGAATGAATTTCTGAGTCCAACTACACTTGTTACCTTATATGTTTCTTTTGTTTTCTCATCTTCAAATTCTATGATCACAGCAACACTATCATCGTCTGGATTAACCTGAAGCTGAAAGCTTGTCACGTTATTTGCAAGAACAGTTCCTTTCTGAGTGCTTGAATCCACATATTTGCTACAAGCTGAAAGTGTGGCCTGTGCGGCATTTACCTTTGCTGGGTCATCACTCTTCAGATCCTGCTTTGCCTTAGTGATGGCATCATCACTCATCTCCTGCCTTGATATATACAATTTTTTATCAGTCTCACTGTATTTAATCGTACAGAATGCTGTCTTATCAAGCTCAGATGAATACTGTACCCACAAATAATCAGCATCTATGAAAGTCTCAACATCCTTTGATGCATCTGTACCACCAAAAGACTTTACATCTGCTATATCATAACATTTGCTTTTCTTTTGTATTACTCCGCTGTCCGATACAATGTCCTGAACAACTTCCGCAACTCCTCCTGCTGTACGAAGTGTACTTCCCGTTCCATCTGATTTCGTATAGGTCTCATCAGGTATGATGAAGCTTCCAGTCACCTTTTTATAAGATGAGCCGGTCTGTACATACGCTGTTCCATCAATCTTTACATCACTTGCTCCCATCAAAATATCTGCTATTGCATCGTATGTCTCTGTCGCCTGCGACTGAAGTTTCTGTCTGGACGATTGTTTTTTATGTGATGCAACTGTAGAAGATATAAGGGACATAACTGCAACCATAAAGATTCCAAGTATAGCCATGTACAGTATAAGCTCTATGAATGTGAAGCCTTTGTTTCTATTGTTTTCTCTCATCTTCACACCCCCTAATTTCTACCATATGTATGGCCGCCTGTGTATTGGTTTAATGAAACCCTTCCGACATTTTTATCACTGTTGTATTTACAAAAACGATATTCTCCATATCCTGCCAATACCTGACTGTCAGATTTTCTTATGACAATTACCTGCTCTGTGAGGGGTGTTGTCGCTGAATCTGCATCATAGTCTTCGGCATAATATATTGTAACTCTCTCCAAAACTTTATCCGCTGTTGTGGAATTAGCTGTAAATGTTGAAGGATTTCCATCAGTACATATACCGTAGAAAATTTCATAATTAGCACCATTCTGCACTATTCTGATTGCTTCTCCACTCTTCTGTGTCTTCGTTCGCATCTCAAGCGCCGACAATTCACTATCAAACTTCTGCATGGAAGCTGTAGCCTGAGATGTCCTTATTGCTGATACGGTAAAGATACCTGCACCCGACATTATTGCAATAATAGCGATAACTATTATCAGTTCGACCAATGTATATCCACTATTTGATTTTAACTTATTTCTCATCAACTACACCTCCTATTCCACGTTCTTCTTCCAGTTCTGGAATACAAGAATATCTTCATATGAGATGTCTGATATTGATGCACCTGTTACCTCTGTGTTACCTTCGCTCTTGGATGATGTATAGTTCTTCAGCACCTTTGTTGTAAGCGTGTTGAGCTTTTCGTCCGTGCTCTCTGAACACTGCTCAAGAAGATTTGCAACAAATGCAGCGTCCGCAGATATCGACATATTATGGTCAATTATAAGCTTTGATCCAGTGATTATCATACCTCTGAAGCTCTTAACATTCTCATCAAATCTTACATTACCACCGGCAATTATAATTCCCTGGAATGATCCATCACCATTGTTTGGCTGGAGCTTAACATCACCAGAATTGATAACTATGGTTTTAGCCTCATTACCTGTTGCATTTCCAATTGTCTTCTCAATTGAAAGGTTCTTGCTAAATACATAAGCAAAATCAACATAGTGATTTAAAGGAGTGATACTGTAATCATATGAATATGTATCTCTATCCTTATCATATGAGCTTAAATATCCTACCGATGAGGAAGTGTAATTGGCTATTTCCCACGCATTCTGTGTACGCTTTGTTTTATCATCCACATTGTTAAGAACCGACAGATGATCCTTCATATTAATATACATATATGAAAGGAATGTGCTTGTCTGCTCCTCCATACTTGCAGTTCCTGAACCAGCAAGCTTAAGTGCATCCGCCTTGAGATCATTAAATGCCTTTTTATTGTTGTCTGAACCCTTGTTTCCAAGAATATTAGTAAACACCTTGCCTGTTGAAACATTATCAAGAGCTGTAGTCACATCCATTGTGGTAGTTGTGGATGCTCTCAGGAACAGCGAATCATCGTTATTCTGATCTGTGACAGCACCACTTGCATTTATCTTGCCCTCTGCCGGAAGAACCAGCTTAACCTGGAACTGCTCGTACTTCTGTACATTATAAAGCTTGCTGCTTATCTCATCGCCATAATCCTGGAGAAGCTTATAATATTTCTCTGCAAACTTCTCTGCATTGCTTACATTGGATGAATCTTTTCCATCCTCAATATACAGATAGTAATAATCATGTCCTGAAACAGTCTGCTTGATCGCTGTTACACCCTTATCTCCCTCTATAGCAAGATCATTGAGGAAATCATCGTACAGATCAAGTATGTTCGCATCCGCCTCAAATGTCTTTGGGAACTGAAGTGTAACCGTAGTGATTCCTGTATCCGGGTCAACCTTCTCAGTGTTATTCACTACAGACCACTGAGTGAGGAACATAAGCTGATTAGTCTTCACATCAAGAGACTGTCCTGTGGAATAATCCTCAAGTGTTGTGAATGCATAGTCTGCATTCTCATCAACTGTGATATTCTCATCATCCTCAGGAACACTTGAAGCTGCAACCTTTGAAAACTCGATATATGACTTACCTGCTATATACAGTGAATTAAGATCCTGTAAGTCAAGTGTTGAATTCTTACCATTTACAATAATTGCACTATCACTGAAGTGTGATCTGAGCTTATATCCTGTTGCAAGATATCCCTTCTGTCTGAGATAATTCAGACTTCTTGTATCTTGCGCATTATAACTATATCCAAAATAACTTCCCTGAGTAAACTTCAGGCTTGCTTTCTCTGCATTAAGCTCTGTGTCATCAAAGATATATGCATCCGCGGAAGCCTTTAGTGAGCCTCCGTCCTTTCCTCCGATGACGATATTATCTGCCCAAAGCTCTGACAGAGTCTGTGTACGACCTGACAGATTTATCTCAGCTCCGTTATATGCGGCAAGAGAACCAGCACACACAACCACATCTGAGTTGAGCGTAAGTGTGGAATTCTTACCATTTACAAATATTCCTGAGTAAGCACTGTTCTCTTTTGTACCCCACATTGTGGTAGGCTTGCTCTCGTATTTATTCGTAACCTTTGTCTCGGCTACATCATTATAATCCTTATTGTAATAATCGCTTGCTGCGTAGATATTGCCCTTTACCTGTGCATCTGTTGTCTTATTATCATTGTCCTCGCCAACTTCAACACCCATATCTGCAAGTATCGCATACTCATACAATGTATTGCTAGCTATACTGCTTGTATCAAATGATACGTTATACTCAGGCTCTGTAAGGACTATATCTGTTGTGATCGACTGCTCATACGTTCCAGCCGATGCCCCCTTTAAATCTACACTTCTCTTTACACATATATTTTTAAAAGTTATAGTCTCAACTGTGTCATTATCATATCCTGATTCTTTAGCAGTTTTTACAGCATCGTTGTTGTTGTAATACTGAGTTGTCGTCTTTCCACTAGCATCTGTATACACAAGCTTCATATTTGTCGTATCAAGTCTGACTCCCTCAGGATTATTCGCTGCATCATACTCATTCGATATGAATGACTGGAGTGTATCTGTTACATTCTTCAGATTCTTATAATTTGTATCTGCAACAAAACCTGTCATAAAAAGCCTCTTGAAAAGCTCATTAGCAGACTTATTATCAAGAGTTGTATATGCCTGATTCTTGGTATCATACACAACAACCAGCTCAGCCGTGGTTGTATAGGCTGAATACAGATGCTCATTGGTTGCCGCTCCTACACCTGCATACATCTCATCAAGTGCAGTCTCAACCTCGTAGAAGTTATTAAGGGAATTCAGCTTGTAATACTTGAGTTTGTACGTCATTAACGCTCCCATGAGTATTGCTGAAGCCAGAATGCACATGAATGTAGTTGCAACTATTACAAGGACGAAACTTGAACCGTGATCATCAGTATGCTTAAGCTTTCGCTTTAATCTCTCAATCATCTGTTACTTCCCCCTTGTTCCAGTAACTGTTGTCTTGTTTCCTTCACTATCTGTTAAAGTAACTGTTATATCATACATATATACACTGTCACTCTGATCTTCTGATAAACGCTCCACCGCATAATCAGAATTCTCGTTGTCGAAATCAAAGTTAGCATAAACATTAAGGTTTGTCGCCTTTGCTCCGGCAGCAAGCTTAAGTCTTACTTTGACATCCGACATCTTTGTGTTCTTACCTGCATTTGTATATGTAAGGTCATCAACATTGCTCACATTAAACTGCTCACGTATGATCTTCTTGTATGTATCGCCGAGTTCAGCTGTTGTCTCGAATACATATACTTTAGCATCCTCTGATATTCCTGAATTATCCACAGTTATAGTATCAGTTGTACAGTATGAACCATTGTATATCGCTGGAACATACAGGAGATATATTGGAGGTAAACCATTGGTAAACTCCTGCTTGTATACTATTCCATCTCCATATAATGTTGTCGGCTTATATACATTGTTGCCTGAGCTCTCATACTCTGATCTGATAACTGAGACCGTTGTATAATCTGTGTATTCCACATAACACTCAACTGTGTATGTTGATCCAAGCTTTGATATCTTGATCTTCGTGTTCTTCTGGAAATGATCCTCGTCAAAAGTTCCACCACCTGAAAGATAGTGGTTATACTGAACATCATATTTTCTCAGAACATCAAGCTTTGCATCCAGGAAATACTGGTATGCAAGATTATCAAGATTGCTGCCTGTCGCAGCCACATTATAGGTTGCACCTATGATTATGGCTGACTGTTTGCTGTCAAGATTCCTGATTGTTCCTGACTCTGTTGCATTGGTCTGTATAGCTCCACTTCCGTCACTCTTAAATGTCGCACCACCATCAAGACCTGTGAGTACATATCCATTCTTTAAAACCTGATACGCTGCATCGTTCACATCAACCTGGCATGTATACGTCTCAAATGACTTACCTATGGACACATCATTGCATGTATATGTAGTATCTGAATATACTGCCTTTTTTGAGTTTGGCAATGTTATGGACTTACTGGTTGAAGTTCCCTTTGAAAATGAGTAAGTCTTTGTTCCATTATCATCAGGGATATTTACATTTCCATTAAGATCAGCGACCTTGAAGTTTTCCATAATCTCCTCAGCCTTCTCAACTGCATACTGTTTCTTGGTAGATTTTGTACCAGTCTTCGTGGCTGTGATCAATGCATTCGTAATCGGATAAATCAGAATGGCGAATATAGCTGCAGCGATTATAATCTCTACTAAACTAAAACCTTTATTATTTGATTTAACCATTTAATTGTTCACTCCATTCAGTGTGTGCGCATCTACTGGGCTGTTGTAGTAGTTGTAGTCGTTGTAGACTTAACTGTTGGATTACCAAAGATGTTGTTTGTACCAGTCTGTACATTGACATCTGCGTGATCTGTAGTTCTGTCATCTCCGTTGACCGCATATGAAGTAATAGTCATATCTCCCTCATACTTTCCAGTCTGATCATTGAAAGAAATAGTCACATTATCAAGAGTCATTCTATAATCGCCATTCTTGATGTAATCTATAACATCCTTGATGTCCTTATAATCACCCTCATATGTGACAGGGAATGATGCAGAATAGCAGTTGTATCCTGCTACAGTACTTGTGGACTCATCGATTGTGACATCTGCTGTTGAAGCATCTGTTGAAGCATCTGTTGAATCACTTGAATTATCTGCAACAGTAACATCTCCCGCTGCTCCAGTACCAAGTGTATAGAAGAGTGTCTCCTCACCCATTGTTACAGTAGGGAAGTTGAACTTATACTTATCCTTTACACCCTGTAAATACATGATTGTGTTATCCTGATACAGCTCTGATGGGAACTGTGCAAGCACAGCCTCGTAATCAGCCTTGTACTTCTCAGTGTCAGCTATGTACTGCTGTCTGTTCGCATCCTTCTCAAGCAGGCTGTTGTAATATGTCTGTCTCTCGTTGTACTGATTATCAATACTCTTCTTGTCATCGAAATTACTCATGGCAAGGAATCTTATAGGAAGCACCAAGATAGCAATTCCCAATAAGAATAATAATAAATTTCTCTGTCCCTTTGTGATTGAATCCATGATAGTCCCTCCTTAATTAACTGATACTTCATCCGCTGAAGCCTCTGTATCGTCTGCGTTTACATCCTTATAGATACATGTAACTGTAAAATCATATGTAGTATCACCACTCTGCTGATCTACGTTCTCTGTAACAGACTCAATGAATGTATTATCTATGCACTCTATATCCTTAAGATTTATAGCAAATGCAGCTATATCTTCGTATGATTTCGTATTACCTGTGAGACTTACCTGAGTAGATGAAGAATCAAAAGCTGTCACGCTGATTCCCTTTGGCATCTTATCCTCAAGCTCTGCAATAAGTGTTCCGACATTCTCATTGAGATTCTCTGTGTAGCTGTACATGTTCTGAGCATCCATGTATACAGACTCTGCATCCTCATAGTCCTGAACAATCTGCTCTATGTCCTTGATAGAATCTATATCTCTGTTCACCTGATCAAGCTTTGACTGAGCCTTGTTCTTTGCTATGAACGAATATGCTGTAACACCGCCTGCAACTATGACTGCAATGATGATAAACGCTATAACCAGCGGGGTTGTATCAACACTGCTTGCGCCACCCTTGCTTCCTGCTTCGCCAAGTTCAAAGCCCATAGGCTCAAAGGCAGCTCCTATTGGAACCATAAGGTATACCGGGTTATAAATCTTGAGATCAATCTTTGGATCGAATTTGATGTTGTACAATGTATCCATAACTCTGGTCGATACATTGAGCTGAACCTTGAACAGTCCATCGATTCCCTTTATAAGGGCTCCATCACCGGTGAGGAATACATCATCGATAGGCTTGTCAGGATTCTTGGAAGTAAAGAAGTCCATCACACGTCCAATGTTGTTGATGAGATATCTGAACGCTCCTGTTATGGCGTTGTCATCGAAATCCACTGTGAGAAGTCTTTCATTCTGAAGTAATGTCATGGCTGTTGTCGCATCCACGCCCTTCGCATCCATAACTTCATTCACAACAACATTCGTTCCGTATGGAACTGTTCTCTGAAGGAGAAGTGTATCTCCTTTTACGATGTTGAGCACTGTAGATTCGCTGCCCAACTGGATTACCATAGTTGTCATTGCCTCTGTTGTCTGAGTCTTGATCAACTGAAGCATTGCATTACCAATATAATCAAGTGCTACCACTTTAAGTCCAGCCATAGCTGCAAGATCATAATATGATCTGACCATATTCTCCGGCGCAGCAACCGCAAGGACTCTGAGCTGCTTGTTATTCTCTTCATCAGTAACTGTCTCGAGCACTGTATGAGACACTACGTAATCCTCTATATTAACAGGGAAATACTCTGATGAGTTCGCATTAATAATTCCTTTGATTTTGTTCTCCTTAACGAAAGGTACAAGAACCTCTCTGTTAACGATCTTTGTAGAGGTAAGAACGAATATCGCGTTCTTGTTTGTTATTCCATTTGCTGAGAGCTGAGACTTGATAGCCTCTGCGATTCTCTCCTTGTCTCTGATCACGCCATCCTCATAGGCATCTTCCGGTGTCTCGAAGATGATAGCGTTGTGTATCGTTGACTGCTTCTTGTTTGAAGGTGTAACTTCAACGATTGTAATACTTTCATTTGTAATGTCGATTGTTAAGACTTTGTTATTACTCGCCATTTTAATAGCCTCCCTCGCTAATCAGTAGTTTTGTATGGAAAAATCCACATTGCTTTGAGTACCAGCTTACCGCTGTTCACCCCATTCATATAATTGCTCCGGATGGATAACCGCCCGAATAAAGGTCAACATTCTGTCACCCTTTTAATAGTCGTCCATCTCCATATAATGACCCTTTTATATAGAAGAAAGACTCCCGAAAAATAAGTACCAGCCCACAAGTAAGCCAGTTGCCGCCATAAGCTGCGTTGCCGCGAGTCTGCACCATCTCATAACTGTCTCTTCGCATGCACATACACTCCTGACTGCAAATGAATATCACTTTCGCAATATTCAAATTGACGCATATCACACAACAGGCAATTTAAAATCAAATTGCCTGTTGTATTCTATGCTTTTGTAGCAGATTAAATCTGCCAGTTTTATCACAACATATAACGAGGACTATATCATTGATAATAAAACATCTTTGTATTACTACAAATCAATTGCATCAAATTATCACTTTTTTACTTGTAGTTAGCACCTGGATTTGGTGTAATCTCTTCTCCACCAGATGCTGTAAGAACAGTTACTTTATTGTTAGCTGTGTCAATTTCAACAAAGAAGTCATCTCCCTTATGATCACCATACTTCTGCTGAAGTATTGTGCTTCCAAGAATTGACTTTGTCTCTACTGTGAAAGAATCAGATCCTCCTACAAGATCAGATGATGAATAACTTGCTGCACAATCATCAAATGCTACAGGATTTGAAAGTGCTGTCTGACAAGCACTTCTGATTGTATCTGCATTTGAGATATCAGCAGATCTTCTTGACTTGTTGATGTACTTGATAAGCGCTGGTGCAAGTGCTCCTGCAAGGATTGCCATGATGGCAATAACGATAATTAACTCTACGAGTGAGAAACCTTTGTTGTTTTTCTTCATAATATTACTCTCCTTTTTATTGTTTATAGTTGTTTGTTGTTTATATGCCTAAGGCACTATATTAAACCAGCATCCTCGTTTTACTGGGCTTAATCTTTTTTATTATCCAGATGTTCCGGGTCAGATCATCCAGACAGCTCACTATCTGTTACAGTTTTAGTACTGATCCATAGCATCGTACATACTCATAATAGGTCCATATACGGCTGCAACTATCATACCAACCACTCCAGCAAGAAGCACC
>ULXY01000398.1_pt1 | contig 14153 bp, 14 predicted proteins | sample 1961741 | NCBI WGS metagenome assembly ULXY01 (sample SAMEA4835851, study PRJEB28245) | human gut metagenome | biome: gut microbiome; material: fecal sample | place: Denmark | collected 2008
ACTGGAAGCAAATCCTACCACGTTATATCGGTCATGGCCGTCCCTCTGCAGATACGATGAATCACTACAGTTCATATATCCAACAGTTTTTCGATTGGTGTCAGACCATGAAGACGCACCCCTTGGCTATTACAGACTTTGAAATGCGCGGTTTTGTAGAATGGCTGTATGGTCATGGCTATAAAGATGACACCATTGCTGTCAAACTCGTATCCATCCGCCGCTTTTACCTTGCTGCACAACGCCTCGGTTTGATTGCTGAAAATCCTTGTCAAGATATTTATGTCCCTAATGCCACGCCAGATGAACTCATTCGTTTTTTCACGCCAGATCAACTCTACGAAATCTGTCAATTTTACGAAGAGGATGAAAATCTATTTCGCCGGTACCGTAACATTGCCATCGTCTACCTGATGGGCGTCGAGGGAATGCGCAATGTTGAAATTCATCGCATGAACCGCGAAGACATCGACACGGAGATCGGTTCTATTTTTGTACACGGTAAGGGCCATGACCGGCGCATCTTTCCCTGCCCAGAAACCATGTCGTTCTTGCATCACTACTTATCACACTATCCACCAGAACCCAAAAAGGATGGCCCCTTTACGCCGATGTTTCTTTCCGATTCCCATAAAAATCTTTGGGGACGCCTTTCTCGCAATGGGATTCGCTTCATCATGAATCAGGCACTTGTCGAAACCGGCTTCAAGCGGCCAGGACTTAGCTGCCATGTTTTTCGTCATAGTGCTGGCACCAATCTTTATGCTGCAACGAAGGATTTGCGTCTCGTCCAAGACACGTTGGGACATCGTGACCCGAAGACAACAGCTCGCTATGCACATTTACAAGAACGTATGGCAAAGCGACAAACGGCTTCCATCGTACCGCGTCCTGCAGACGCGCGAAACAAAAACGACTGATCGAAGTAGATCAAATTCTTCCTCCAAAATCATCCCCGCTTCCTGCGAAAAAGTATCGAATTTTCATCTCAATTATGGTACTATTATATGGAAGGAAGTTTCATCAATCATTTTGGGAGGCTATGTTTATGAAAGAATACAAACCGTTCAAATCCGGCAAGGTACGCGAGGTCTACGATGCTGGCGACAGCATCATCATGGTCGCGACGGATCGTATTTCTGCTTTTGATCATATTTTGAAAAACAAGATAACGAAAAAAGGCGCTATCCTCACACAGATGTCTAAATTCTGGTTTGATTTCACAAAGGACATCCTCCCCAATCACATGATTTCGGTCGATAATGCCGATATGCCTGAGTTTTTTCAACAGGAACAGTTCGTCGGCAATAGCATGAAATGCAAAAAGCTGAACATGATTCCCATGGAATGCATTGTACGAGGCTACATTACTGGCAGCGGCTGGGAAAGCTATAAAGAAAACGGTACGGTTTGCGGCATCAAACTCCCAGCAGGTCTCAAAGAATCAGAAAAACTGCCGGAGCCGATTTTTACGCCAAGCACGAAGGCTGAGCTCGGTGACCATGATGAAAATGTCTCACTAGAACAGGGCGCAAAAGTACTCGAGAAATCTTTCCCCGGCCATGGAATGGAATATGCGGAAAAAGTCCGCGATTATACGATTGCCATTTACAAAAAATGTGCGGACTATGCACGGACACGTGGCATCATCATCGCTGATACGAAATTTGAGTTCGGCTTGGATGAGCATGGCCAGATCGTCCTCGGTGATGAGGTTCTGACGCCGGACAGTTCTCGTTTCTGGCCTTTGGAAGGATATGTGGCGGGGAAATCTCAGCCATCCTATGATAAGCAGTTCGTACGTGACTGGCTCAAAGCGCATCCTGACAGCGATTATGAACTGCCTCAGGATGTCATTGACAAGACAATCGCGAAATATAAAGAAGCATACCAGATGTTGACAGGAAAAGAATTCCACTAAATCAAACTTCATAAGACAAAGCCTTCCGACTCCGCAATCATACGGAATCGGAAGGCTTTGTTGTTTTCTGCAAGCGCATGTTCAAAGCACTGCGCATCCAGATGAGGAGGCTTCTTCACCTGTTGTTCAAATCCTCAATGGCCTGTGCTGCACCCATGATGCCGATGCAGGCATGCTCAAAAGTAAGACCGCCTTGCAGATAGACGTTGTACGGCGGACGCAAAGGACCATCCGCGCTGAATTCGATGGATGCTCCTTGGACGAAGGTTCCCGCAGCCATGATAATTTTATCCGCATAGCCCGGCATATCCCATGGCTCTGGCGCAGCAAAGGAATCGACCGGCGAATATTTCTGAATACCACCGCAAAAAGCAATGAGTTTTTCCGCTGAACCGAGCTCGATTGCCTGGATGATATCTCCACGCGGTTCTGTCGGCAAAGGCGACGTCCGGTACCCCAGCTTAGCGAACATACCTGCGGCAAAAATAGCCCCTTTGATTGCTTGTGCCGTCACATGTGGCGCAAGGAAAAAACCTTGGAACAGCAATCTGTTATTGGAAAGGCTTGCTCCGAGTTCATCCCCCATACCGGGTGCTGTCAGACGATAGGAGGCTAACTCCACAAGCTCTTTCCGCCCCGCGATATAGCCGCCAGTCGGTGCAAGACCGCCACCTGGGTTTTTGATGAGAGAGCCCGCCATGATATCGGCACCAACCTGCGTAGGCTCAAGCGTATCGACAAACTCCCCATAGCAATTATCGACAAAGCAGATACAGCCAGGATTCACGCGGTGCACTTCCTCCGTAATGCAGCGGATATCATCAATGGAAAGTGGCGGCCGCATACTATACCCACGAGAACGCTGAATCTCCACCATCTTTGTCCTATCGGTAACGATATGTTTGATATTCTCGATATCCACATGCCCCTCTACTAACGGAAGCTCTCGGTATCGGATGCCGAATTCTTTCAGGGAACCAGGGCTAGGAGCAGCATAGCCAATGACTGTCTGCATGGTATCATAAGGTGTCCCCGTCAAGGAAATGAGCTCATCGCCAGGACGCAGAATACCAAATAAGACCGTTGCCAAAGCATGCGTACCACTCACAAACTGCGTCCGTACCAATGCCTTTTCGGCACCGAAAACATGCGCATATAATTCTTCAAGTTTGCCGCGCCCAATGTCATCATAAGCATATCCTGTCGAAGTATTGAAATGTGCATCGGATACCTTGCATTCTCGCATGGCATCAAGCACCTTCAACGTATTGGCCTCGGAAATCTCGTCTAACGACTGAAATGCTTCGGCAGAATCGCGAAGCACTTCCTGCTTTATCTCCTTTAGTTTTTTTGAAAATGTCATAGATACCCTTCTACTCCTTTATTGATCTGTTATCACATACTCGGAAAATAGATGTAAAAGATTCTGTGGAACATTGGCGGTCACGCGTATGCCGTATGCGAGGAATTCCTGCGACGCAATTGCTTTCTTTTCGTGGAGCAAAGCGAGCAACCGCCCTTTCTCAAATGGCAGGAGAAGCTGCAACATTTTCCTGCGCTCGGAAAAGAAAGCATCAAGACGATCGGCCAGTGTCGTCAGATTCTCCCCTGTCCGCGCAGAAAGCAAAATACCATCACGATCACGCAAAAGCACCTGCTCCCGCAGATGATCCACACAAAGATCCACTTTATTGAAAACATAGAGCGTGGGCTTTCTTTCCACCTGGATTTCACGCAGGACTCGCACAACCGCCTCGATCTGTTCCTCATACTGCTGACTGCTTGCGTCGACTACATGGAGCAGGAGATCTGCCTCCCTGACCTCCTCTAACGTTGCTTGAAAGGCGGGCACCAAAGTATGTGGCAGTTTCTGGATAAAGCCAACTGTATCTGTCAACAGGATATCCTGTCCGCTCTTTAACGTGATGCGACGTGTCAAAGGATCAAGCGTCGCAAATAGCTTGTCTTCTGCAAAGGCAGCTGCGCCAGTGAATGCATTGAGCAATGAGGTTTTTCCAGCATTCGTATACCCCACCATGGCTACGAGGGGAACGGCCGCTGCTTTCCTTTGCTCACGATGCAAACACCTATGCTTGCTGATGGTCTGAATCTGTGTTTCGAGGACATGGATGCGTTTACGGATACGGCGACGGTCAAGCTCTAGTTTCGACTCTCCTGGTCCCCTCGAACCGATACCGCCACCAAGGCGTGACATGAAGAGTCCCTGCCCGCCGAGACGCGGTAAATGATAACGCAACTGTGCCAGCTCAACCTGCAGCTTTCCCTCTTTCGTACGTGCCCGTTGTGCAAAGATATCGAGGATCAGTGCTGTGCGGTCAATGACCTTGCTTCCCAAAGCCAGTGTGAGGTTCCTCTGCTGCGACGGCGTAAGTTCATCATCAAAAATGACCATAGTCGCACCAGTCTGTTGTATCGCCAGGGAAAGTTCCTCTACCTTACCACGTCCGAGGAAAAAAGCTGCGTCGGGCTTCCCTCTGCGCTGGATGCACATCCCAATGACAGCGGCACCAGCTGTGTCTGCGAGGCGCTGTAGCTCCGCCATGCTGTCTTCGATGGAAAGCACAGCAGCATGGCTCTCAATCTCCACCCCCGCTAAAAGAGCGGTTTCTTTTTTCTTGCCGGTTCTCCGTTCTATATGCTTCAACAGCTTTTTTTGAATCGATGCCAAAAGTCGCTTCATATCGATCCGCAGGAGATCCCTCTCTCGACAAGGACCTACAACCGTAACGTCCGGCGTCCCATCTTCCTGAAAATCCCCCGTCAAGAATCCCACGGTGCCGAAAATCTCTCCCTTGTCTGTTTTGCTGATGGCCCCCATAAAATCAAAAGATAGGCGGCGCAAGGATGAGATATCTGGCTCACTAAGGGTAGAATCGCCGCCGGGATGTGTATGCAAGCAACGGATGCCAGAAAGGCCCTGCAAGCGCCTTGTGCCTACCTCTGGCAGATCCACAGTTGCATGGTCGCCGATAGAGACAGCCATCACGCGTCCGTTGCCATTTAGGTAAACAGCAATCTCTCTGCCCATTTGCTGCGTAAGATCAAGTAACTCTTCATCAAGCTCCGGTGTCGAAAATTGCTCTCGCGGTACCAAATATGTATAAATCTGCTCGAGACGTTGAACAAGCGATGTCTTGAGATTCGTCAAATCTCCATAAAGAATTGATTTCTTCACTACTGACCTCTCATAAGGGATCTATACTTCCTCATCCCCTGTTGATGATGCTGGCAATATGCTTCAGCGTAATAGAAAGCGTACCATCCGCTTCATTGTGAAATTCAACAAACTGCGTATTATCAAAATAATCGGTCGGGATGGCCAATTCTATGCCGGTATCCGTCTTGAGCTTATGTTTGGCCACTTTTTTCAGCGTCGCTTCCTGATCCATTTGTACCGGTTTGTCAAATCCCTGTTCCTCAAGCCGCCTGTTATAATCGGCCTGCATGGCCGGCTGTTCCTTGAATACTTCCTCCCCTGCGCGTTTCAAATCCAGCTCATTGGAAATCTCCATGTGTTCTGCTACATAATTTTTGGCAGCAGCCGCCGCAGCAACAGCATCCTGGCCAAACGATTCCGCCACTGCAACTGTCGTTTTTTCCAAGCTTTTCAAAGCATCCTTCTGCGATGGCTCCATACTGCACTCTAAGACAACTTCTGGCAGCAGATATACCGACTCCCCCTCCATCGTATACTTTTTAGCTACGAGTGACAGCTGCAAAGACGCAGCATCGATAATGACGAACTCATCCATACGCTGAGAAAGATTCGGCATAATGGCATAATGATTAATGATTTCATTCTGCACACCATGTTCCGTCTGACACACCTGATGGACGTATCCTACATGGTTATTGCACTTGAATAAAATGAGCTTTCTCTGTTCATCCACATGAACATCAAGAAGAATGATATCTGCTGATGCAACCTCCTCTGTATGAAGCAAAGAATTTTCCAAATGCTTCGCTAGTTCCTGGGAAAACGCGACGAAGGTAGATTCCCCATTCAAATACGCTGAAATTTTCGCTTTGCAGACACTATCCTCATAGAAGTCGCCACTCTTCGCATCCTGGCGGGCGAGTGATTTCTCAATATGCTTCTGCAGGAACATCTGAATATTCTCCTGCAGATCCATTTCCTGCTCCGAATATACCGTAACACCGGAATTGAAATCCAATACATGCAGGATTGCTTTATCGATAGTAATCAATCATGCTTCCCCCTCATGTGCAGCAGCATCTGCTGCCTGGCGTACCTCTCTCATGCGTGGCACAAGATGCTTTTCTAACTTCTCCTGCAACTCGACAAGCTCATTGGAATCGAAATCGTAAGTAACATCTGGAATAGAGTGAATTCGCGCTTCGCCAAAAAATTCGTCCCGATACATATTATAATATATCGTCACATCACTGGCGTGCGTAAAATCAACATAATCGATAATGATATAGGATCCATTATTGATTTTCACTGGTTGCTGTGGTTTGATAAACAGCTGATACCCCTCAAGAGTTTCCGGCAATTCTTTGGCAAATGCCCAATCGCAGATGCCTTTTTTTATTACAAGACTGCTGATGTTCTTCAGATTGAAGGTGACCATATCTTCAAGCAACTGCATCAGTTCCTTGGAAAGCTTTTCTCCAAATATTTCCAAAGAATTCGTAATATATTCGATACGACAAAATTCTACAAAACCGACTTGCATGCGCAGCTTGTATTCATGTGTTTCCTCATGATAATAGGCAGTGACGCTCTTATGAATAACTGCATTCTCATAACTGAAAATATCATAGCGATCATCAATCGGTACGCATAGCGCACGATAATGAAATCCATAACATTCTCGCGGCAAGCTGTCAAGAAGAGGCCAGCCTTCCAGTGCATGTTCTATCTTTTCCACCGTATCCTGATGCACAACGTTCACCTCACAGCACAACAAGGTTTCTTCGTCTCAAGGGAAATGAGGTGCCTCGGTCTTGCGCATCCGTACAGTCTCCACTCGCCTTGATCCATATTCCATCCCCTCAAAGCGATATGACGCATTCATCAAGATGAATGCCCTGCACATCCACGTAAAGCCAAAGCACCTCTTACAAATCAAAACATCATCATTTTTGCAGGGGATTTCCCGCAATGCGCAAAAATGCCTGCTCCTTTTCCGTTAAGGAAGCCTTATCCAGTAAATCAGGGCGACAACGCTGCGTCATGAGAATCGCCTGCTGACGGCGCCACATACGAATTTTCGCGTGATCTCCAGAAAGGAGGATGTCTGGAACCTGCTTCCCTTCAAAATCTCGCGGACGGGTGTACTGCGGAAAGCCGAGCAACCCTTCATAAAAAGAATCTGTAGGAGCGGACTCCTCATCTCCTAAAACACCGGGAATCATACGCGACACAGCATCGGTAATGACCATAGCCGGTAATTCTCCCCCCGTCAAGACATAATCACCAATGGATATTGCCTCATCCGCGAGGTCATAGATGCGCGCATCAAAACCTTCATAATGTCCGCAGAGAAAGACAAGCTGTTCATACGAAGCAAGTTCTTTCGCTTTTTCCTGTGTAAATGTCTGACCAGATGGATCCATGATGAGGATACGGCGATTGTCTGCATACATAGCAGTCTGCGCTAAGACAGCACGCACCGCACGATACATCGGTTCTGGTTTCAGCACCATGCCGGCACCGCCGCCAAAAGGCGAATCATCGACATGCTTATGCTTATCGAACGAGAATTCCCGGAAATTCGTATAATGGAGTTCAAGAATCCCCTTGTCGACGGCCCGCTTTGTGATACTAGCACCAAAAGGCCCGGAAAACATCTCTGGAAAAAGCGTCACATAATCAATGCGCATCGATAAGCTCCCCTGGCATATCCACAAACATGCGCCTCTGTTCGAGATTGATTTCCTTGACCACCGACTTCAACGCCGGAATCAACAGCTCGCGTCCATCTTCCGCACGGACTTGGTACACGTCATTGGCACCTGTGCGCAAAACCTCTGTAATGGTCCCAAGGACGTTCCCTTCCATATCGAAAACCGCGAGCCCGATGATATCAAAAGTATAGAACTCACCCGCAGCGAGGGGAGCAGCTTCCTCGCGAGTGACCGTCAGCAAGCGGCCTGTCAAAGCCATTGCCTGCTCGCGCACGGGATACTCCTGAAACTTCAAAAGAACGAACTGTTTATGGTAGCGACAGCTTTCAATATGCAAAAGCTCATCTCCCACCATGACTTCTCGCATATCCTTGAACCGTTCGGGGAAATCCGTCAATGGAATAATGCGCATTTCGCCATGAATGCCCTGTGCAGCTCCTACACGGCCAATGGTGATACGATTTTTGGGAGGCTGCTGCTCAGCCGCGGATGGCGACGATTTTATCATCTTCCACCAACACTTCCACATTCATGAGTTCACGCATGTCGTCGCCAATATGGACGTCTACCTGACGTTCAAGCGTTCCCTGGACAATTTCCGCGCCAATGGCAAGCTTTTCCATATCTTCCTTGCGCTTCTGCGTCTCCGCACGGAAAGCAAGACGTTTCTGACGTTCCTCACCGAATTGTGCCTCGATGGCTTGCGCACGGTGCATGCTTTCTGGCGTAGGCTCTGCCGGCGTATTCTCCTGCAATACACGCTTCTCCTGAATGCTGAGCTGCTGCAGCTCGAGATCGACGTGAGCGAGGTTATCTTCAAGTTCCTTGAGGATTTTCTCTTTGAGCTTTTCTGTTAATTTAGCCTTGACCGTGACCGGCATCTTAAGCGAAATGCTGTCCATTATTTTCCTCCTAAAATAAATCAAAGGGCCGAATGATTCATTCATCGACACTTCATCATCGGTTCCAAAAGAAAACGCGGCAAAGACTCTCTGATCGAAGGATCTCTGCCGCATCTCTCAAGAAACTGCTGTATTCACAAACAGTTCCCCTAAACAATCTCAACCGTGACCTTTTTTTCTTCGCGAGTGGCAGCGGCTTTGACAACAGTACGCATCGCTTTGGCGATACGTCCCTGCTTGCCGATAACCTTACCCATATCATCCTCGGCCACATGAAGCCGGAGCATCGTCTGACAATCCTCCTCTTTTTCCTCCACATTGACCTTTTCCGGATGATCCACTAAAGCTTTGGCGATAACTTCAACAATTTCTTTCATGCTGATGCCTCTTTCTCTCCCGAAAGCTTAGTGTTTTTTGCTCTCTGCGAATTTCGTCATGATACCCTGCTTGCTCAGAAGAGACTTCACGGTATCTGTCGGCTGAGCACCCTTGCTCATCCAATCAAGGACCTTTTCCTCGTCCACTTTGACAACAGCCGGCGTCTGAGACGGGTCATAGTTGCCAAGAATTTCGATGAAACGGCCATCACGCGGTGCACGGGAATCCGCAACAACAATACGGTAGAAAGGATTCTTCTTCGCACCCTGGCGATTCAAACGAATCTTTACTGACATGAAACTTCACCTCCTTTAATGGAATATATCAATGAAAGAATGGGAGCTTCCCACCGAGACCGCCAAGACCTCCGAGGTTCGGGAGTCCGCCGAAGTTCGGCAACCCCTTCTTTCCGCCCTGCATCTTTTTCATTTTCTTCATCATTTTTTTCATCTCAGCGAACTGTTTCAGAAGCTTGTTGACATCCTGCACATGCGTTCCTGAGCCCATAGCGATACGTTTGCGTCGACTGCCATTGATGATCGAGATATTCGCGCGTTCCTTTGGCGTCATCGCGCGAATAATTGCCTCGATGCGACGCATCTCTTTGCCATCGAGATCGATATCCTGTCCAGCAAGCTGCTTCTTCAAGCCTCCCATTCCCGGAATCATACCAAGTATGTTCTCTAGGGAACCCAGCTTTTTGACCTGCTGCATCTGCGCGAGGAAATCATCCAGCGTGAACTCATCCTTGCGCAGTTTCTTGGCCATCTTCTTGGCTTCTGCTTCGTCAAAGGTCTGCTGTGCCTTTTCTACAAGGCTGAGGACATCTCCCATCCCCAGGATGCGCGATGCCATACGATCCGGATGAAAAGGCTCCAGAGGGTCGAGCTTCTCCCCCATACCAACAAATTTGATAGGCACGCCTGTAACCGCTTTGATGGAGAGCGCCGCACCGCCGCGAGCGTCGCCATCGAGTTTCGTCATGACAACGCCATCTAAACCGAGCTGATTGTGAAAGCTCTGCGCAACATTTACCGCTTCCTGGCCTGTCATCGCATCGACAACCAGGAGAATCTCGTGCGGGTGGACATTCCCCTTGATGTCTTTGAGCTCATTCATGAGCCTTTCGTCCACTTGCAGGCGACCGGCTGTATCGATGATAATGACATCATTGAGGTGTGATTGTGCATAATCAACAGCGCCTCTGGCAATTGCAACCGCATCTGTCCCCGGCGCCATCTTGAACACCGGCAACCCCAGTGATGCGCCAATCACCTCCAGCTGCTTGACCGCAGCTGGACGATAAATATCGTCAGCGACGAGCAAAGGCCGCTTCCCCTGTTGTTTGAGCGAAAGCCCCAGCTTACCAGCCGATGTTGTTTTACCTGCGCCCTGCAAACCGACCATCATGATGATTGTCGGCGGCTGTGAGCTCATATGAATACGGCTCTGTGTCCCGCCCATCAACGCAGTGAGCTCTTCATCGACAATCTTGATGACAACCTGTGCCGGTGTAAGCGTTTCGAGAATATCCTGACCGATGGCACGCTCTTTTACAGTCTTGACGAAGTTCTTGACGACTTTGAAATTCACATCCGCCTCGAGCAGTGCCATACGCACTTCTCTCATAGCCTCATTGACATCATCTTCCGTCAGCTTGCCATGACCGCGCAATTTCTTGAAGGTCTGTTGTAATCTATCGGACAAACTTTCAAAAATCAATTCTGAACCTCCTCTCGGCCAAGGAACGGCACAAGTGCAGTAAGCATGGAAGCTATCTGTTGGCTGTTCTCAGGTGTTTGTATCTGCTTCAATTCCTGGCAAATCCTGCCCAATATTTTTCGCTCTTCCTGGCAGCGTGCAACAAGCCGAAGCCGCTTTTCATACGACTGCATCGTACGAGCCGCACGGTGAATATTATCATAGGCTGCCTGGCGAGAAATACCAAGTTCCTCGCCAATCTCAGACAACGAAAAATCATCATATAAATGTAAGTGTAGGCACTCTTGCTGCTTTTGCGTAAGCAATGCACCATAAAAATCAAAGAGATCGGAAAGATAGAGAAATTGCTCCACACCAACCACCTGCTGCTCATCCCATTGCCAAGTAAATTTCCTTGACGATGGATATTATACGCAATCTGCCCGGTATTGTCAAGGAAAATTCCTTGGCAGAATTTATTTTTCGCCCATCTGTGCGAATCCATAATCCAGCAGCGCGGCGGCTTCGAGGAATCGGCTTTCATCATCATCAGAATGCATGACCACAGCAATGAGCTCATGGCTGTCCCTATCCGCGGCTACCGTCAGACAACCACGGGCAGCGCTCGTCCATCCTGTCTTACCGCCGACCATACCCTCGTAATTCCCAAGCAGTTCATTGGTATTGACACAATACTCTACACGTCCCGCAGGACGGATATAATAAATGTTTGTGTCCTTGGTACTGACAATCTTACGGAAAATCTGATTTTGAAATGCTGCTGCTGCCAGTTTTTCCATATCGCGTGCAGTAGAGTAGTGATCATCATCCGGCATCCCGTTCGCATTCACGAAATGAGTATTCGTCATTCCCAGGGAAGTAGCGCGGCGGTTCATTCGCTCCGCAAAATAATCAATATCACCGCCGCTCAATGACTCTCCGACAGCAGTCGCCGCGCCATTATCCGAAATGAGCATCATCTGTGTGATAAGATCCTGCATGCGGATTTGGTCTCCAGGATGCATACGCGTACATTCCACATCAGCGGCATTGGGACTGACTTCGACGATACTTCCAAGACGCCCGCTCTCAATGGCCAGCAAGCAAGTCATCATCTTCGTCATGCTAGCAGGATATTCTCGTTTGTCAGCGTTTTTCTCATACAGCACGCGCCCTGATCCTGTGTCGACGACAATGGCTGCATCTGCTGTAATCTCAGGTGGCACGGCTGCCAATGCCTGCGTAGAAACAGCAAAGAGTATCAATAGCAAGACAATCATAGATGGAAGCTGACGCCGTACATGTCTGGCACTACTACAAAAAGTTTCGTTACACCACAAAGAAAAGCCCCCTTTTAAGATGTATCCCGCGAAAAGTATACATCCCAAAGGGAGCACTGTCTATAGCAAACTCAACGCACAAACGTCCACTTCGTGGACATTGTGCGCCCGTCCTTGCAGTAAATCCGGTCAATCACGCTGCGCCTGTGGCTTGCGCTCTTGGGGATTTAGATAGTAACAGAAAACAGAGCCTACTTTCCTTCTCGTTTCTCAAACTCTTGCGCTTTCCGGTAATCATAAATAACGCCGTACTGCAACCAGCTGTCAATAGAGGCAATCAGGATGTTCATAATCGTATGTGCACTCAGATTGAAGTTACTGATTTCGCAAATCAAGATTTTTTCCTGCGTCTTGATATGGCAGAACTCCACGCGAATCTCATATGGGCGAAACGTCAGCAGATATTCGTTCGAGGTACTTTTTTCCTTAAGCAGCATATGTTTGAGATCGCCCGGCTGGACAGGAACAAAACCAAACTGCTGCACGCGTTCGACAAGCTGCGGCTCTGTCTCCTTGTGGAAATGCGCATTGATTTCATCGCGTTTCTGCTCAAGCTCCGCGAAGACCGGAAAAATAATCATGATAAGACTCCTCTCATCTTATAGGTTTTATCTCATGCTTTGGTCATAAGCCTCAGCAGGGATGTCTGCAGGGTCGGCCTGATAGTCAATAAACTCTCCCTTTTTTTCGTGTGCGACAACCTTTTCTTCATAATCAAAACATTCCTTGGCAATATCTTTATTCAGCCACAGCAAGCAAATAAGGTTAGGAATAATCATAAGACCATTCATCGTATCAGAGAAGTTCCAGACAATCTCAAGCGTCGTCGTCGCGCCTACAAACGTTACAAGCGAGAATAAAATCCGATATGCCATAATGACAGGACGTTGTTTCACAAGATATTCCAACGCCTTTTCTCCGTAATATTCCCAGCCGAGAATTGTGGAAAACGCAAAAAGGGAAATAGCGATGGATACGATCAACTTGCCATAATCTCCGAAAACCGTTGAAAAAGCCAAAATCGTAAGCTGAACACCGGAAATAAGCTTCCCCGTTGCAGGATCAGTTGTCCCAAGCACACCAGATGAGGCAATGACAAGGCCTGTCAGCATGCAGATAATCATCGTATCAAAAAACGTTCCCGTCATATTGACATAACCTTGCCGCGAAGCATGATCGGTACGAGCAGCAGCCGCTGCGATCGGTGCAGAACCCAGGCCGGCCTCGTTGGAAAACACACCGCGCGCGACGCCCCAGCGCATTGAAGTCAGCATTGATGCGACGATAGAACCACCGATACCACCGGCAACAGAATCAAACGAGAACGCCATACGGAACATTTCTACTACCCCCGCGGGAACAGATGCAAAATTCACCGCAATGACGACAAGTGAGGCAAAGAAATAAAATACGGCCATAGCAGGAACCACGACGCTAGAAACAAGGCCGATACTGCGAATACCACGAATCAAAACACTGATGGCCGCAATCGTGATGATTCCCCCTACGAGCCAGGTAGGAATCTCGTAGCTAGAAGAAAGTGCCGCAGCAATAGAATTTGCCTGCGTCATATTGCCAATACCGAAGGATGCCAATACCACGAAAACGGAAAATAAAAACGCCAGCAACCGCCCAAAACCGTTGTGAATACCGTTCTTCATCGCATACATCGGTCCACCGGCCATTTCCCCCACACTATTCGTCTCACGATATTTCACAGCAAGTACGGACTCCCCGTACTTCGTAGAAAGCCCGAACGCTGCGGAAATCCACATCCAGACCAGTGCGCCAGGGCCACCGAGTACCATTGCCGTAGCAACGCCGACAATATTACCGGTGCCGATGGTGGCAGACAAAGCTGTCATCAAAGACTGGAATGGTGTAATATCTCCCGCATGATTGTCGCGTTTAGAAAATACCATTCGTATTGCATAGCCGAGATTACGCCATGGCAGAAACTTCAATCGTACAGTCAAAAAAACACCCGTCCCTACCAAAAGGACTAACATCACTGGT
>ULXY01033195.1_pt1 | contig 13969 bp, 10 predicted proteins | sample 1961741 | NCBI WGS metagenome assembly ULXY01 (sample SAMEA4835851, study PRJEB28245) | human gut metagenome | biome: gut microbiome; material: fecal sample | place: Denmark | collected 2008
ATGGTCATGGCTCTGGCACTGTGCACCACCGCTTTCGCGGCACCTGTTGCTGGTTATACCGGCTATACCAGAGGCGGCGAAAAGCTGATGGCGAACGCCACGGATGCTGAAAGCTTTTCTGTGGAAGCTCACGAGGCTACGTTCAACAAAGCCACCGGCGCTGGTAATGTTGCTTACTACACTGTAAGTGATGCCACGGCTGCAAACACTGCCTACAACGGTGATTACACCAAGGCAGACAAGACTGATTTCGATCTGCAGCTCACCAAGGCCGGTGCTTCCACACTGTACCTGAAGCACGTTAATGATGGTGCTGTGTATGTTGCCAAGGTTGAGGCTTTCACCAAGATTGGCGATAAGTGCGGCCAGCTTGATGTTGATGCCGATGGCACTTACTATGTGAACACCAGCAAATATACCGATACTAATAGTGTCACCAAGGACGCTGGTGAGGTGTACTTTATGGCCAGCGATGCGAACGGGGCTGTGTATGTCCTGCTGAACGGCAAGCTGGTTTCCGTGACGCTGGCTGATGAGCAGACTCTGGTTGGCCACACTTGGGTTGCTGTCGAGAAGGATGGCAAGGTCGTTTCTTACAAGTGCTCTGACTGCGGCACTGTTGCTTCCATCTACAAGACCTATGCTGCCGCTAAGGCTTCCGGTCTGAAGAATGTTGAGGCGTTTGTGAACGATGATGGCGAGACCATCTACCTGGCCTACACCGATGGCAAGACCGACACCACCAAGCCCACCGACACCAACAAGTCCCCCAAGACCTTTGACGCTGGTATCGCTATGTACGTCGGTATGGCTCTGACCTCCGTCGCCGGCTCCGCCGTCGTCATCGGCAAGAAAAAGGAGTTCTAATTAAACTCAAAAAAGAGAAAGGCCCATTGGGCCTTTCTTTTTTTGCCTTTAATTATCCCTGGCCTGACGGCGCGGACGAAATAAATATCCCCCGCTGCCGCGGGAGATAAATATATTCCTCCCGCTGCCGCGGGAGGAATAGTAAAGATTGCTTTCCTACGGGCCTTTCTTTTTTGACTTTAATTATCCCTCCCCCTGGCGAGGGTGGGGTGAATAAAGATCGTTTGACCGTGGGGCCTTTCTTTTTTACGCTTAATTATCCCTGGCCTGACGGCCGGGGATAGATAATATCTCACCTCTGACGGGGTGAGATAAATATATAACCCTCCCGCTAACGCGGGAGGGTTATAAGAGCTTCTTTTTACCTCTCATCCGTCAGCTTCGCTGACACCTTCAGCTGTGCACACCCCAGTGTGCGCACTGGGGCGCCCTCAAGGGGAAGGCTTGAGGGACTGCCCCGCGCCACCTGTCTCCCTGCGGGTCGGTCGGTCCACGGGTCTGACACGCCACCGGCGTGTCATTCAACACTGCGGACCCCTCGAGGGGAAGGCTAATGAGGGAGCGCCCCCAAGGGGAAGGCTTGGGGACGTTTTTATTGTGCTTTACACAGTGGGGCGAAAAGTGGTATAATACCGACAGAAATCAACACAAACGAGGAGGTCTTGTGATGAGATTGCTGTTCAAGGGCGGTACCGTGGTCACCGGCAAGGGTCCCCGCCGGGCCGATATCCTGGTGGAGGGCGAGAAGATCCTCGATGTCTGCCGCGACATTCCCGCCATCGGCGCGCAGGTGGTGGACGTAACCGGGATGCTGCTGTTTCCCGGTTTCATCGATGCCCACACCCATTTCGATCTGGACGTGTGCAACACCACCACGGCGGATGACTTTGCCAGCGGCTCCCGGGCGGCGCTGCGGGGCGGCACCACCACCATCATCGACTTTGCCTGCCCCAACAAGGGCGAGACGCTGCACGACGGCCTGCGGCTCTGGCACGAGAAGGCCGACGGCAAGTGCGCCTGCGACTACGGCTTCCACATGACCATCGACGACTGGAACGAGACCATCGAGCGCGAGATCGACGATATGTACGCCGAGGGTATCTCCTCTTTCAAGATGTACATGACCTACCCTGCCATGATGATCGGTGACGAGGCCATGTACAAGGCGCTGAAAAAGCTGAAGGAAAAGGGCGGCATCTGCGGCGTCCACTGCGAAAACGCCGGGGTCATCGACGCGCTGATCGCCGAAAAGAAGGCCGCCGGCGAGAACGGCGTCCACTGCCACCCGGAGACCCGGCCCGACATCATGGAGGCCGAGGCCGTGGGCCGTCTGCTCCGCATCGCCGAACAGGTAGACGTCCCCGTGGTCATCGTCCATACCACCAACATCGAGGCGCTGGACGAGATCGCCAACGCCCGCTGGCGGGGCCAGAAGGTCTTTGTGGAGACGTGCCCCCAGTATCTGGTATTGGATGACAGCGTGTATTACAACGAGGACTGGCTGCAGGCGGCCAAATACGTCTGCTCGCCTCCCATCCGGAAACCGGCTGACCGTGAGGCGCTGTGGCGGGCCATCCGCCGGGGTGAGGTGCAGACCGTGTCCACCGACCATTGCAGCTTCACTACCCAGCAGAAGCTGGCGGGCCGCGACGATTTCACCGCTATTCCCGGCGGCATCCCCGGCGTGGAGACCCGCGGCGAGCTGATCTACACCTTCGGCGTGGCCAAGAAGAAGATCGGCCTGGGCGCCATGTGCCGTGTGCTGGCAGAGAACCCCGCCAAGCTGTATGGCCTGTTCCCGCGCAAAGGCGTGCTGGCCCCCGGCTCCGACGCCGATATCGTGGTCTACGACCCCAACGCCGACCACGTCATCCGCGCCGAGGATATGGTGGGCGCGGCGGACTACAACCCCTATGAGGGCGTGGTCACCAAGGGCTCCATCCGCCAGGTGTGGCTCCGTGGCAAGCCCGCGGTGTCCTCCGGCAAGGTGCTGGCCGGGCCGGACGGCAAATACCTGCCCCGGGGCAAGTGCCAGCTGTAAGGAGACGAGGCCATGTTGGACAAGACATTGGGCTATATCCTCTGCTGCCAGTCCCCGGCGCTGTTTCTGGCCGCGCTGGCGCTGCTGGTGGCGTATCTGGCCGGGCGCAAGCACAAGGTCCGGGCCTTCTTCCGCCTGCTGCTGTGCATTCTGTGTGCCGCCGGCGGCGTGGCGCTGTATTTCCTGGGGATCTACAAGGAGTATTTCACCATCCGAGACTTTTTCCTGATCCGCACTGCGGGCTGGATCGGCCTGGCCATCGCGGCGTTCTTCGTGCTGCTGGCACTGGTGCGGGCGTTCTTCGCTGCCGCTGATGCCCGCCGCGAGCAGAAGGCCGCCATCCGCGAGGAAAACGAGCGCCTGGCCCGTGAGGCCCAGGAGGCCGCTGAAGCCACACAGGCGGAGCCGGACCCGCAAGTCCCTGCTGTGCCAGAGGCTTCCCCGCAGGAGTCGGTACCCGAGGCGGTTCCGGAGCCCGCTGCCGATTCCACCGTCGAGACTCCGGTGCCAGAAAGTGAGCAGCCGCAGGGCTAAGTTGACAATAACATAAATTATGGTAAACCCATCGGCCGCACAAAAATGCGGCCGATGGGTTTTTTGTAGGCAAAGCAAGGCTCCCGGGAAACAGATGATCTGTCTCCCGGGAGCTCCCCTCCTGTCGCGCGAGGCCTGTACCTCGCGCCCCCTACGTTGTTTTATGGTAGCACTCTATGATTGTAGTTTCAAGAAAATCGGCGATTTCTTAACGCAGTTTTAACGGAACGCTAACAGGGGCGCGAAAAATCCCTCCCCCTGGGGGAAGGTTTTTGCCCATTTTCATGGGCTTTATCGTCATTCTGCACAACAATCCCCCTTAAATTTCTGCCTATTGCGAATTGAATTGTTCGGTGACCGGTGATAAATTTAGGTTGGTATTTACCGAAAAGTGGTGAAATGGAGGGGTTTTTAAGATGAAACGATGGTTTTCCGGGCTTTTAGCGGCGGTTATGGTACTGCTTTTGCTGCCGGCGTCTGCAAGCGGCGAGGATCCGAAGTACTATGTCTCTCTGGGTAGCGCAACATCTGCCGAAGTAAATAAACCAGTGTCAGTGGCGCTGTTCATGCGTCAGGAGCCGGGGGATCTGACCTACAACACCTTCTTTTTCCAGTTCTCCTATGACGCGGAAAAGCTTGATTTCGCAAACGCAGCCATCGGCAACAGCAGTGAAACTCCCGCCATTATCAACGACAACTCTGACGCTGGATTGCTGACCATAGGCGGCTACGGAGAACCGCGCTCCGACAGTTCTATCATGCTGAATTTCACCGTAAAGGCTGCCGGTGAGGCCACTGTGAAATTGGTCAAGGCACAGATGGACGTCCGCGCCAACGCGGCAAAGGACGCCCAAACTGCCAGTGTACCGGCCGGCCAAAGCAACACGGTGACGATCCTGTGCGGCGGCTTCCCTGTTGTGCTTCCGGATTGTGCCACCGGCGCCGCTTACGTGACCGCAAACGGCGATTATACCTTCACCGCCAACCCCGGCTATGACTACGGATTTTCGGCCGCCGTGGATGGCAAAACGGTAGCCATCATCAACAACAGTGACGGCAGCTATACGATCAAAAATGTCACCGGCGAGCTGGTCATCAAAGCCAACAGCGCACCCACTATCAAAACATACGCGGCGACCGTCGAGGGCGACGGCTCCGGCGACGTCAGCCCCCTCACTCCCGCAAAGCATGGGCAGGAGTACACCTTCACGGTCACGCAGGCCTCCAACTACGACTACGCGGTGGCCGTAACGGTAAACGGCCTGCCGGTGACGTGCGCTGTCAGCAGCAGCGGCAGCAACGCCTATACCTACACGATCCCGGCAAAGTCCGTCACCGGCCCGGTGGTCATTACGGTGAAGAAGGCCCCGCAAAGCGGCACCACGCAAATCGTGCTTACGGGCAGCGGCACCGCCGATGTCTGGGGTGACGTTACGTCCTATACCGTAAAAAGCGGTGAAGCTTTTACATTCGGTATCAGTCACCAAGAGGGATTTGACTACACGATCACCGTCATGGCCGGCGAGAAAACCCTCACGCTCCAGCGCAACGAAAATGCCAGCACTTACACCATTCCCTGGGACTACATCACGGGCGGCATTATCATGGTGAGCATCACCAAAACGGCGCAGCTTGCAATGACGGTGAACGCAGCCGAGTATGTGAAGCTCATAAATGGCAACGCCGTGTGGCTCATCACCGCTGTGCCGGAAACAAAGCTCCCTGCGACCAAGTCCCTCTATTACGGTGATACGGCCATGTTCTGGTCAGAGAAATACGAAGCCTACGCCTGGCTGCTGGTGGACAAGGGTACAGCGGCAGATATCGCCGCCACAGCGAAATCTGCGATCTCCGTTAAGGGCAACTCCACTGTGTCGGTATCCTACGGCGGCGACGTCAATGGCACGGGCCATATCGACATCAACGACGCCCAATATGTCTATGACCTCTATAATGCCAAGCATTCCGCACTTGATATGGAGAAGTTCCTCCGCTGCGATGTCAACGGCAACCGCGAAGTAAGCGTCGATGACGTTCAGGCTGTTGTCAGCCTGCTGCTGCACTGATAAGTCAAAAGAGAAGCGCCCTTCAGGCGCTTCTCTTTTTCAGGCCAGTCAAAAAACTTGCGAAAGCCGTTATGCAAGGCTCTGCGGTGAAAGCCGCGGGGCCTTTTGTCAGGACTCCATGTGCTTGCCCAAAAAGGATGCCACGGTCTGGGCCAGCTTACACTCCGTCTCCCCTGCCGGCTTGCCGTCGGGAGAGAGAAAGAGCACCGCGCCCAGCACGTCGCCGCCGCAGAGAATAGGTGCCGCCACAGCGGCCCGGAACTGCTCGTTCTCATCGCTGATGGCCACACCCTCGCCGCAGTAGAGGCCACGCTGGTCCATGACCTGCTCCAGCGCAGGGGAGACAGGCTTGCCCAGCAGTTCCTTCTTCCCCGCCCCGGCGATGGCGATGACCGCATCGCGGTCGGTAACAGCGGCTGAAAAGTCCGTGCTGCGGCTGAGGGTATCGCAGAACTGCGCGGCGAACTCCTCCAACCCGCCGATAAGGGAATACTTCTTGAAAATAACCTCGCCGTCACGGGTAGTGTATATCTCCAACGGGTCGCCCTCGCGGATACGCATGGTGCGGCGGATCTCCTTGGGGATGACCACGCGGCCCAGGTCGTCGATGCGGCGCACGATGCCTGTTGCTTTCATATATGAAATTCCTCCAGTCAAAGCAGATTTTACATCCGTAGTCTTTGTCCGGTGTCGGAGGAATATACATCCGCCGCACATGGTGCTTCATTACACAGAACAGCCCGCTTTGCAAAAAACAGACCCGCCCTCAGGCGGATCTGTTTTTTACCGTGTGCCGCACAGCGCTGACACAGCTGTTCAGCAAAATTTCACGGCAGCTCGCGTCGGACGCTATTCCGGCTCGGACTGCGTCGGGAACGCCCGGTCTTCTCCCTCGATCCTGTCGATGAGCCGCTGGATATAGGGGGACAGGCGGCGGGACGTTTGATACAGTATCACATCGCAACCCTGGATTGGCTCCGCGCCGCAGGGGCGCTCCACCAGACCGTAAGCATCCTTCAGCGCCTGGGCGGTGGGCGTGGTCCAGATGTAGCTGCCATGCACGTTGGACAGCATCTCCATCAGCGTGCCCCGGTCATAGATGAAAATCACGTTTTTCCGGCGGTCCGCCGTCCGGCCGCCGGTATAGCGGTAGTCGGAATAGGGATAGACGGGCATATCGTAGTCAGCGTGGACCACCTCGGTGTAGGGTGCCAGCTGCTCCGGCATGATATGCGCCGCCCCGGCCAGCGGATGACTGCCGGACAGCAGCAGCACATAAGGCTGCGGCCTGAGCTTCACGGCGGTCAGCCCGCGCAGCTGCGCCGTGTGCAGATAGTAGTCCGCGGTCATATAGTTGGGCTTGAGGATGCCGATATCCGCGTTGCCGGCGGCCACATCCTCGATGACCTGCATATTGGTGGCCTCGCAGATACGCGCCCGGAACGGTACGCCGCTTTCCGCAAAGTCGTTGAGGTACCGGGCGATACGGTCCGAAATGGCAGAGGACCGCGCGGTGGTAACGGATAGGGAGACGCTGTCGTCCCGGCTGTGATAAGCAGACTCCAGCGCGTCGAACTGCGCCACGATATCTGCCGCCTGCCGCAAAAACTGTTCACCGGCGTGGGTGACCTCCACTCCCTGTGAACTGCGCTTGAATAGGGTGATACCGATCTCTGCTTCCAGCTCCCGAATGGTGCTGCTAAGATTCGGCTGCGCCATAAACAGGTTCTGCGCCGCCCGATTGATGGAGCCCGCCCGGCCGACCTCCAGGGCACATATCAGCTGCTGTCGTGTCATAACCGCCTCCATGTCCGTGATCTGCGTCCATCATACCACGTCTCGTCCGTTTTTGGAAGCCGAAGTTATATGTTTTTCCATATAGCTTCATATAAAATATATATTTTACGCTATGCTTTTACCGGAGTATGCTATATGTATTCCTATATAATCGTGGTGAGATATACTATGAATTTCGACCTTACTGAAGAAGCGAAGAAACAGCTGGACTACATGATCGCCCGGCACCGCTATCTGCACCGGCACCCCTGCGTGTCCTTCCATGAGGAGGACGCCCGGGACTATCTGGCCACGGAGATCGCGGCACTCGGCCCGGACACGCTGCGGCCTTGCGGGAAGAACGGTCTGGTGGCCGACCTGCACGGCCATACCGGTGGGAAAACCATCGCTTTTCGCGCGGACATGGACGCCCTACCGATCCAGGAGGAAACGGGCCTGCCCTTTGCCTCGGAAAACCCCGGCGTCATGCACGCCTGCGGCCACGACTGCCACACGGCAGCCCTGCTGGGCCTGCTGCGATCTATGACGCAGCACCGTGCAGCACTAAAATACAACGTGCGATTTATCTTTCAATACGCCGAGGAGCCGGATCCCGGCGGCGCCATCGATATGATCGCCAATGGCTGTCTGGCCGGTGTAGACCGCATTTACGGTCTGCACGTGGACAACCAACTATCTGTGGGCACCATCGGCATCAAGGACGGCCCCTACATGGCCGGCTCCGGCCGCTTTGACGTGACTATCCGCGGCCAGGGCGGCCACGGTGCGCTGCCCCACCTGACCACCGATGTGCTGGGCGCTGTCTGTCACACCGTCTCTGCCATCGACGCCATCCCCGGCAAGCTGCTGGGCCCCGGCGAGGAGGGCATTATCAGCGTGTGTTATATCAATGGGCAGAGCGCCTTTAACGTGCTGCCGGCCGAGGCCAACTTCGGCGGACTGATCCGTGCTCTCAATGACGAGACGTTCGAAAAGATCGAGACACTGCTGCGGCGGGAGCTGCACGGCATCTGCGACGCCTACGGCGCGGCCTTTGACTTCCGGTACAGCCGGGGCTATCCGGTGCTGGTGAATCACACCGATCAGGTGAATACAGTCCGTGCCGCGGCGCAGGCGCTGCACCTCCCCTGTCGGGACCTGCTGCACACCTTTATCACCGAAGATTTTTCCCGGTATCTGGAGAAGTGCCCCGGCGCCTACTTCCGTCTGGGCACGGGCAACCCGGAAAAGGGCGCCATATACCCGCTGCACAGCAGTCATTTTACTGTGGACGAGGACGCCCTTGCCTATGCGCTGATGATGTATTGGCAGATCTATCAAAATGAGAGCAAATAAAACAGAGAACAACGGAACAGGAGGAACGAAACATGGCAAGAAACTATCATCTGACAGGCCTGGAGCCGGCCAGTGTATGGGAAAACTTCTACGCGATCTCCCAAATTCCCCGGGAGACCGGCAACCCGGAGGGAATCACCTCGTACCTGCTGGATTTCTGCAAGGCCCACGGCATCGAGGCCTACCGCGATGAAGCGTATAACGTCATCGCCCGGGTGCCGGCCACCCCGGGCTATGAAAATGCCTCACCCGTCATTCTCCACTCCCACAGCGACATGGTCTGCATCAAGGACGAGGGCGTTGACCACGACTTCGCCAAGGACCCCATCCGCGTCTATGCCGAGGGCGACGTGGTCACGGCGGAGGGCACCACTCTGGGCGGTGATGACGGCATCGGCGTGGCTTTTATGATGGCCTACATGACGGACAAGCAGGCCAAGCATCCGGCTTTGGAGTGCGTGTTCACCGCAGACAAGGAGACCACCATGAACGGCGGCATCCATCTGGACTACAGCCAGTTCAAAGCAAAATATTATGTCAATCTTGACGGATTTGGCTTCGCCGTAGGCAGCGCCGGAGAGATCGACGCCCGCGTTCTCATGCCCCGCGGCCACGAGCCGGTCCGCCCGGGCTGGCAGGCCCTGTGTCTCAAGATAGAGGGGCTGCACGGCGGCCACAGCGGCAATCAGGCTCTGCTGGAGCGCGCTAACGCCATCATTCTGCTGGACCGTCTGCTGCTGGATCTGGAGGAACAGTCCACTTTCCAGCTCATCACCGCCAAGGGCGGCCGTGAAGGCGGCTGCATGGCCACGGCTATCGCTGCCACAGCTTCGGCCATCATCGCCGTACCGGACACCAAGGCCGCGGAGACGGTACTAGCCGCCAGCGCGGAAAAGCTGAAAAAGGAGTATTCCGTCCGGGAGCCCAATATGAGCATCGCTGTCTCCCCCTGCGAGGTGGAAACAGACGCTATGACCGACGGCGACTGCGAGATGCTGCTGGACCTGATGACACTGCTGCCGGACGGCCTGCGCTCCACCCACCAGACCTTCGAGCACACCCTGGGCAGCACCTCCAATGTGGGCGTACTGGAGACGCGGCAGGATGAGGTCGAGCTGGCCGTGACCATCCGCAGCACGGACACCAAGCGTTTTTACAACTACCAGCAGCTCAAGCGGCTGTGTGCGCGGCTGGGCGTAAAAACTGAGCTGATCTGTGAACTGCCGGAGTGGGAGTACAGCGTCAGCGATGAGTGGATGGAAATGCTCCGCAAGATGTACCCGGAGTATCCCCCCTACTACCTGGGCGGCACCGGCGAGATCGGCTTTTTCACCACACGCATTCCGGGCCTTAACGCCGTCTCCCTGACGCCCAACGCCTTCAACTGCCACTCCACTCAGGAGTACCTGAGCATCCGCGAATGTCGGTACTTCTACGACAAGATGGTAGAGCTGCTGGAAAAAATGAAGGATATGTAATATGCAGAGGACGGCGCCCCACGGGGCGCCGTCCTCTTTTCTTCTTTATCCGCGGCAGGCAGCCAACTGCGCCCGTACACCGGCGATCAGCATCGTGGCATCCAGTCCGATGGCCACGCCGTCGAAGCCCTGGGCCAGCCGTGCACCGGCGGCCGCACCGTCCCCGGCAAATATCAGGCAGGGTTTGCCCGCCTGGCGGCAGGCCTGTTGTATCCGCGTCAGGGCCGCCTTGAAGCGCTGCTCCTCAAAGGCCCCAGGCAGCCCCATAGAAATAGACAGATCGAAAGGACCGATAAAGATGCCGTCCACACCCTCCATCGCTGCGATATTCTCAATATCCGCCAGCGCCTCTGCCGTCTCACACTGGGGGATCACCAGCGTCTCACCGTTGAAGTGCGCCATTGTCTCCAGTACGCCGGCCGGCGTATCGGTGCCCCAACCATCCTTCCGGGACGGGCAGAACCCCCTCTGCCCCACCGGGGCGTACTTGGCGTAATCCACCACGCGCTTCACCTCCGCCGCACTGTGCACATCTGGAATAATGATCCCCTGCACGCCAACGTCCAGCAGCTTCAAGATCGCCGGGCGGCTGATCTCCCGCACCCGGGCCAGGGGCGTGATGTTCCGCCTTTCCGCGGCGCACACCAGCCGGGCGGTTGTCTCCGCCTCGATGGGGCTGTGCTCATTGTCCAGGATAGCAAAATCCAGCCCCGCACAGCCCAGGCATTCCACCACTGCGGCACTGCCGGTACCCACGAATGTGCCCAGCGGCTTCTCGCCTCTGGCCAGCTTTTCCTTCAATATGTTCCGCATCTCTTGTTCTCCTGTGTTGTTTTCTATTTGTCAACCGCGGCAGCTCAATAATCCGCGTTCAGCCAGGGCTTCTGGACACAGTACAGCAGCTGCGCCAACTGCCGCGCCTTTTCGGCGTCATCTGCGGACGCCGCACCCAGCCGCAGCAGCGCCGTCAGACCGCAGGACCCCATCAGCAGCGCCGCCAGATCCCCCTGCCGGCAGATCACCGTCACGTCCGCGGTCCCCTCTGCCACGGCCCAGCGGCCATCGGCAAAGCCGATACGCAGCTCCTCCTCCCGGTCCGCCATCTCATCCCGATAGCGGAAGGCCGCCGTCAGCGTCCCCGCCGGGAAATTCCGATAGCCGGTCCGCCGCACGAAGTCCGCCCCGTCCGTCAGCTTGAACATGGTCCCCACGGCAGAAACATTGGTCTGCAAAAAGCCGTAGTCGATGTAGTTTCCGGACACGTCCTGCGGATCGTCCAGCAGATGGTGGAAATCCTCCTCCCCTGTCCGCAGTATCACTGTCTGGGCCAGATCCTCCTGCATCCGCAGGCCGCCCAGCAGCGCCCGCAGCACTGTGCCGTTCTCATACACCAGTTCCTCCACGCTGAGCCGGTTTTGGGTATAGTTGCACGCACTGGCGCTTTCAAACCGATAGGCCGCGTAGCCTAACAGGCGTCCACCGTCATAATAACCCATACGGCGCACCTGAATATCCTCCCGGGCTCCGCGCAGCTCCTCGTCGAACTTCTCCACCATGCCATGGTTTCGGGCGGCAAAGCGCCGCTGGCAGTCCATCGCCTGGTCAAACTCCTCCGGCTGCAGCAGGCGCAGGTGCGCCCGCACCTCTCCGTCCAACCGCGGCAGTGCCCCGGTTGGCAGATGGTATTCATATAACTTCCCGCCAAAGCCGTAGCCCATCCGACGGTAAAAGCCGATGTTGAACGGCAGCAGCATGGTCAGCAGCGCGCCGTTTTCCCGTGCATAGCGCTCGGCATACCGTATCATATACAGCGCCGCGCCCTTCTTCTTGTGCAGGGGGTGTACCTCCAGCGCCATCACACCGCAGGCAGGCTGCATGACCCCAAAGAAGTTCATGGAGAACAGGATCAGCTTCATGGTGGCGATCAGTGTGCCGCCCTCAAACAGGCCCATCGTCCGAGTCTGGGTGTCCTCCCGCAGCTCCGTAAGATGCTTGCTCCGGTAGTGTGCCCGGCATTCCTCGTCCAGCGTCTTGTACGCCGGATAGGAATTGAGATAGATGTCCAGATACGCCTCTATGTCCGCCTCCGTCACCGGATGGACATCCCATGCGCGGTCCGCTGTCACATTACCCATAGGTTTCTCCTTTCTCGCCGTTCCGCAGTATGTTCTCCTTAGATTATACCTTTCCCCGGCCCGTTTCGCAACAGGCAGTTGAAAGCCCTCCGGCAGCTGCCGGAGGGCTCATTTCGTTGTCCGTATACACGTATCCCTCAGATACTCTTTTACAGCAGGGTCAGAAAGTGCCCGGCGTGTACGCCTGGTCCACGGCCGCCGGCCTTATACCAACTTCTCCAGGGCGTCCAGATCGCCGGCCTGCAGCAGCGGGATAGCCCGCCGCACCTGCGCCTCCGGCCAGTCCCACCACCGCAGCTTCTCCAGCCGCGCGGCGGTCTCCTCGTCATACCGCCTGCGGATGGGCTTGGCCGGCAGGCCGCCCACGATGGTGTAGGGCGGCACATCCTTTGTCACCACGGCGCGGCTGCCGATGATAGCGCCGTCGCCGATGGTAACGCCCGCCAGGATCACGGCCTCATAGCCGATCCATACGTCATTGCCCACCACGATATCCCCGTGGTTATCCCAGGCGGCGGCAATGTCCTCGCACGCCGTCCCCAGGTCCCACTCCTCGAACATGATGGGGAACGGGTAAGTAGACAGGCTGTTCAGCGTATGGTTGGCCGCATTAAAGATAAACTTCGCCCCGCAGGCGATGGAGCTGTACTTTCCGATGATCAGCCGGTCATGGTTGCACTCGGGATAGTGGTACAGCACGTTGTTCCGCTGGAAGTCCCGGGGGTCATTGACAAAATCGTCATAGATGGTGTACGCCCCCACCTGTATGGCGGGATCTGTGACCACGTTCTGCAGGTACACGGTGCTGTGTCCCTGAGAGCGGGGATATATTTTCCATTCGGGTATCATAGACTCTCCTTTATTTTACAAAAGCTTCTCCCAGCGGGGCGTTCCCCATCCGGCGGTATCGAAGCACTCCCGCACAGCGCGGCACATCCATTCCAGCTTCTGCCGTATGGCGTCTGACTGGATCAGCAGCCCCGCCTCGTCCTCATGTACCATGAAATACTCCATGATCCGCGCCCGGTCCTCCTGTGCCGCCAGCTTGGCGTAGCTGTCCACAAAGTACACGCCCTCGCCGTTGTCGAACATGGTCCAGCGGACGTCGTACCGGTCATAGTCACCGCTGTCGTTCCAATAGGTAAAGCCCGCCGGGTTCAGCGCATTCCAGTCATCCCAGTTGAAGGCGGTGTAATCGCGTGAGAGTATCTCGTTCTCCGTAGCGTGCCAGATCTCGTGGCAGACAGTGCCCTCCCGCATATAATCCGCCTGCACATCCAGCGCGATATACTGCCAGTCCGCCGAATCGTAGGTGCAGCCTACCACGCCATAGTCGCTGTCGATGTGAGCCACCAGCAGGAAGCACAGCCCGCCCTCACCGGCGCGGTTGCGGAACTGCGCCAGAAAGCCCTCCGGATACAGGGCAAAGCTGCGGTCCATCGCCGCCAGCACGGCGCGGACGCCGTTCAGCTCTGCTTCCGTGTCCATGGTGTCCGACAGAGTGATGGGATAGCTGCTCAGTGCCGCTGCCTCCCGGCACTGGGATGACAGCAGTATCCGCACGCCGTATCGCTGCTCCAACACATCCGCCTGCTGCCGCGCCTCCTGTAAGCTCTCTGCCACCGGCAGGCCGTTCAGGGCACCCCAATAGGCCTGCAGCAGTGTCTCATTCACCGTCAGCGGCGACGGGACGGACACCGCTGACGCTACCGGCTC
>ULXY01017254.1_pt1 | contig 13790 bp, 8 predicted proteins | sample 1961741 | NCBI WGS metagenome assembly ULXY01 (sample SAMEA4835851, study PRJEB28245) | human gut metagenome | biome: gut microbiome; material: fecal sample | place: Denmark | collected 2008
GAGGCTACCGCTACTGAATATGCGTACTATCTTCGGTTACTTTACTTTATTCAAGGTGCATATATATAGGAATAAAGATGAGTAAAGTTGCAATCACACAAGAACCCCGAATATTGGTAGAAAATCCATTGCGTGGAATCCGAATAGTGGTATATGGCGGATGTGGACAGCTTGCTGGCTAAGGAGGGATATTTTATAAAATTCCGTAGCTTATTACGGCATTTTTTCTACGACCGCTGCACAAGTGGCAGCTAAAAAAGCCGATAAGCGAAAGGGTAACCCTCTCGACACCCGTTTGGCTACCTGTTCTATTCTTTTCCCTACCATCATCAAAGACGCTTTTCAAGGACGGAATTTTATAAAACGACCACCGTAAAGTAAACAGTAAAACTAACATTAAAATGAATTTATCATGACCCAATATGCAGTATGCCACATCCAGCGTGGCAATTCAAACGGCAGTGGATTAAGCACCCACATAGAGAGACAGACGAAAAGCGGAAAGCCGTTCATTCCTCAAAATGCAGATCCATCGAGGACACACCTCAATCGTGAACTGCTCTCATTCCCCGATGGAGTAAAAGACAGAAACGGTGCCATCAAGAACCGGCTTGCCAATGCCGGACTTAAACGTAAGATAGGCAAGAACCAAACAACCCACCTGTGTGCAATCTTATCCGGCAGCCATGACCGAATGATGAAGATACAGCAGGAGGGGCGATTGTCCGAATGGATTAATGCCAATATTCGCTGGTTAGAAGCTACATTCGGGAAGGAGAATTTGGTTTCCTGTGTGCTGCACATGGACGAGAAAACTCCCCATTTGCATGCTACGATTATTCCTATTGTAACCACAGAACGTAAGCGTCGAGAGAGGGAGGGGCAAAAGAAATACCGTACCGCAAAAGGAGGGCCACGGCTGAGTGCCGATGATGTGATGCATCGTTCCATGCTTACCAAATACCAGGACAGCTATGGCGAAGCCATGAAAGGCTTCGGGCTTGAACGTGGTGTAGTCGGTTCCATTGCAAAGCATGTTTCGAACAGTGACTACTACAAGCAGAAGATGGAAAGTATTCAGGAGAACATCGAGATGCTCATTCAAGAAACGGAAGCAAGACAAGTAAAATTAGCCAAGTTGAAAAAGGAGGAGGAAGCCGCTAAGGAGGGTAAGAATTTCATCCTTAGTCTATTCAATAAGGGTGACTTGGCAAAAGCAAGAACCGCCATTGTCGAACAGACCGCACAGATTGAATCATTGCAAAAACGAGTCCGAGCATTGGAGCAGGAGAAAAAGCAATTGGCAGAGAATGGAGAGAAAGCCCGTTTCAATTTGGAGCAAACCCTGAAAAAAACAATCCGAGAATCTGAAACCTATAAGAAGGAGAACGAGAATTTGAAAGAGAAAAACAGGGAACTTGACCGCAAGGCAAATCCCCATCGTTATAGACTTTCTTCAGGAGCTACGCTCACTCACTTTTATATTTCTCCAAGAAATGCACCATCACCAAGCTTACACATTTGGACACAGGTAAAAGATGAGATTTTCGATGATGCCAAATATACGGAGTGGCGAAATCCGGCTATGCAGAAGTATTTGAATGATGAATTCACCGAATATGAACTTATCAATGCCATCTTTGAACCGTTTGAGCAGGTCAGCCAAATGCAAGCGCAGTTGCTTGATGCTTCCTTAGGACTGATGGCTGGTGGCCCTGCACAAACTCATGTTGGAACTGGTGGAGGTGTTTCATCGTCGGATATGCCGTGGGGAGAGAAGAAGCGTGATAGCAATATGGGGTCATCTAAACGAAAACGGTAACAATTGGTTTCAAACGAATAAGAAAACAATCTTTTTCACAAGAGAATTGCAGATTTTCGGAGTTTTCTTCGTGAATCTACAATCCTTTTTATAATTTTGTGTCCAAATGTTGACAATTCAAATAGATTACAATAAATGCTATGGATAAATTTCTGAAAAGTATTCTTGCTGGCTGTAATAATCCTCCAGAAGGAGCAGTCGTGTTTGATTCTTCTGATCATATTCGTTTTCAAAACGGGCAAAACGTTTCTGGACACAATTATGGTTGTAATCGTAGACTTGTAATAGAAAAAAATATTCAAGGTGATGAGGGTTACACTGTAACTATGTATAATCTTGATGGTATTCATCCGTTATGGAAAAATAATGTCCAAATGGCTCCCAAGCGTATGAAAATTTTAAGCGTTAAAGGAGATATTGTGGAGTTCCGTGGTTTTGGATATGATGAAAATGCTTTAGCCATAGGAGCACCGTTACAAGATGCATCCTTCGAAAATTATGGCATCATACTAATGATAGAGGATGCCGCTATTGTTCGAGCACAATTGAATATGTACGACAGAAACATTAGTATTGTATATCTAAAGTAATAAATATGGAACAATTTGAACGCTTCGCTCAACCAGAACTCTTTGTTGAAGAATCTGATATCGCTCCAATCATAATTAAGTATGCTGACTTCAACGAAGTTAGACATAATGAAAAAAATGACACTCTATTTAAAGATGCTATTAAGAACTACGAAGGCATACATAACTGTGTATTCGTTAATGATGGAATCTCGAAAGGTAAGAATGCTCGTGCTCAGTTTTTAATTATACTAGATGATATTGACCTATCAATTCGCGTCCAAATAGACGGTTCTTATCGTTCGTTCTTTGGTCCTACTTTATTATCAGAAAAACCTGTTATCCCAAGCGACGATAATGAATTTATCAGACGTCGATGTGATATCCGCATTGTTGACAACTACTCTGACGAAATAGATGTTGCAACAGAGATGCAATGGGGTAATCGTTTGTCTGAGTTGAAGACTTTCATACAATCAATAGCTTCACTAAAACGGCCATTAAAGGAGATACGAAAAGAAGAAGATCAAGCAATATGGTCTTCTTATGCTGAGGGCCTTGAGGCTTTAACAAAAGCCAAACAGGAACTTAGAAAGATTTCTAAAGTGGGAAAGATTCAGACTGAGAAAAATCGTCGGAAAGAAAACGTTAGTGTTATTAATCTTGAGATTGTCTCAACAACAAATGCTCAGGATCTTGAGAAAAGTATATATGAGGTGTTAGATGGGCATATTACAAAACCTCGTTTCGTTTCAAATAAGAATGGCAAGGAGTGTTCAATTATTTACGATGGCTTTCGCACTTTTGCAGAAGATGAATTGATGGAATTATCATCCATAGCAGAGCAGTCATGCTACCGAATGAAGAGCCTTCAGCCACTTCACATTTTAAAAGGAGCCTATTCGTTTAAATCAAGTGAGTCCGATAATGAAGTCATCACTTCTGAGTTTGATTCTCTTTTGAAGGATTATGATCCTGACTATCCCAAGAAAGTTGGAAGACGATACTCTTTCGCTTCTGATAGCGATATATCATATGCAAGAGATATTATTGAACGTCGTTTTGGGAATATACTCAAATGTACTTCAGATACTAATTTAACTATCTCATTTGTAGAAGATGGACTGGATGATCTGTCTCAAACTATCAAGAAGATTTATTCTAAAGCAAAAGTCATTGAGCATGAACAATTCATCATATTGCAAACCAAGCATCCTATTGATTGCGATAAACTAGAGTCGATGTCTCTTGCTTTTGATAGTTGTCGCGTTTGGCTCCGTGTTTCAAGTTTTGATTCAGCTGTACCTGTTATAAAAAATCTTGCACCTAAAGATGGGGCATACTTCGGTATTATCCATGATAAAACAAAAATAGAGGTTCAGCCAACAGGGTGGACATATTCTGTGTCAAAGGCATATGAAAAGAACGGTTTGAAGACTCGTTGTGCTATTTCTGATTACGAATATGCTTTCAGAAAATCTGTAAGCAAAGATGTAATGAAGTCAATAGCAAGATTACTTGGAGGTGAATCAAACATAAGAATTAACACTGCTACTGGTCGTGCATTTTGCTCACCAATAGATGCAACCAATTATGAGGAAATTAGGGACAAGATTGCATTGAGTGTTCCTAATAATGTTCAGGTGCTTTATCCTGAATATATTCCGACTTTTACATTGTCTTTCCTTAATGAAGATCCAGAATACAAACAGGAGTCTTTTGTTGCAATTGAGAATAGTTTGCAGGACCTATCTTGCAAGTGGTCAATTAATGGAGACATGTTGATGTTTACATTAGTTCTTGACAATGAAAGTACTAGAGAACGGATAGTGGCTAAAATGCAAAAGATAGCATCTGATTATTCTCATGTTTTTGATCTGACATTTGAAAATAACAATGTTAATGGTATTACAACTATTGTTTTTAACGAAGATGCAGACTTAAGGACTGAATATGAGAAAGAACTTCAAGGTGATTTTGGTCGCCAAGAGGTAAAGTTAATATCTTCTGACTATGATGAGATTCAGTCAGGCCTGTTAGAGGCTATTTTGGAGGATGACAAAGCTGAGATTTCTTCACTCAGAAAGAAAGAGCGTGATATGCTTCAAAAGGCAGAGAAGATAGGGACTTGTACATTACGTACTAGAAATACAGTAAAAATAGAATTATGCCAATCTTTTATTGAAAAGTTGGAAACAGCGGAAATTTCAATACAAGAAAATGACTATATCCAGTTTCCATTGCTTGGTGAGGCGATAAATATAGCTAGACAGAAAGATGCAATAGATAGAATATTGAAGCCTGGAACAAAGAATAGATATGGAAAGATAATTCCAAGTGCAACTAATCCGAATCTATCTAATTTCCTATTTGACCCAAGGTATGCATCTGAAACTGTATCCGACATCGAAGTGGTAAAGGAACAAATCAAGGAGCGCCAAATTGAATCAAATATGAATGAAAAGCAACGTGAAGCTGTAGCAAAAGCCATAGAAGCACAAGACATTGCTTTCATTCAAGGTCCTCCTGGTACAGGTAAAACAACCGTTATTGCCGAAATTATTTGGCAAGAAGTTCTTCGTAACCCATCATGCAAAATCTTGCTTACTTCTCAGACAAACACTGCTGTAGATAATGCTCTTGAGCGTTTGCAAGGCAAAAGAGGTATTCGTCCAATTAGAATCCCCAAAATCAATGGAGAAGCAAGAATGGTTCGTGAAGGCAAGAGATATCTTTTATCTCAGATTCAGGAATGGAGTAAAAAACCAACCGAAGATAATACTGATAATGCTGTTAATATCTGGGTTAATACTATCTTAAATGAAATGGATTCTTCGGATAAGTATTCTCAAGTAATCAGAAGATGGAAACAGGACCTTACCGAAAAAGATCAATTTGTGAGAAGAACTTTTACTGAATCATACTTGAGGAATGTTAACCTTGTAGCAGCCACATGTAGTATTTGTGGTTCAAGAAGTTTCGGTGAAATATATAATCAGATATTCGGTAGCTACGACATGAATTTTGATGTCGTCATAATGGATGAGGCCTCTAAAGCTACACCTCTTGAAATGGCAATTCCTATGGTTCTTGGGAAAAAGATTATTCTGATTGGAGACCACAAGCAACTTCCTCCTATGGTCGATGATGATGAGGTAAAGGAGGCTATAAGAAAAATTGGCAGAGGAGATCTTGTAGAAAAGTTGGAGAATATTAAGGAATCTCAATTCAAACGTTTGTTTGAGGCCTCACAAAAAATGAGACAATCTCTCGTATCTACTCTGGATACGCAGTACCGTATGCATAAGCAGATTATGAACTGTATTACACACTTCTATAAGGATGATATTGATGGAGGTTTAAAATGTGGTATTGAGGACTCTATGGATAGTGAGGATTGGTCCAATAGAGGTAGCCGATATCACGGACTTGAGAATTCTCCTTTCATAAACCCTAATGTTCATGCGATTTGGGTCGATGTTGACGGAAAAGAGGAAAAGAATGGTCATTCTCCTTACAACAGAGCAGAGCTAAAAGCTATTGAAAAGATTCTTAAAAATCTTCGTGCTTCTGATGGTTTCAAGGAATATATGTCTCATTGTAATCGTCCTGAGGATGAAGAGATTGGAATTATCACTTTTTATGGAGCTCAAGTAAAAGAACTTCAGAAAATGCACAAAGAAGGAAAATTCGGTCCAGGCAAGTATAAAATAGACGTTGTTGATAGTTTCCAAGGTATGGAACGAAATATAGTTATCATATCTACTGTGCGAACAGATAAAATCGGATTCGCAAAAGCTATTGAACGAATTAACGTAGCATTCTCTCGTGCTAAGAGATTGTTGATTGTTGTCGGTGATAAGGATTTCTTTGCAAAAAATCCAGATTATAGGACATCAATTCAGGCAATGGAGGTAATAGGAATTAATCAGCTGAGTTAAGACATTATGGAAAAGAATGATAATATAAATGACACTGTGGTAATGGAAACCACTGTCGAACTTCGTATTGCAAAAGCAATAGCATCCGTAAAGCGCACTTCTGAGCGTGTCATAGGAATCACTAATATTGATTACACCTATGAACGCTTTACATACAATGGAACTACCGTTCGTCCTGAGCCTATTACTCCTTTAGAAAGAGCCGTTGTGGGTATTATAGACATCGATGGAGATGCGTCACTTGAAAAAGTCGGTAAGATTCTAGGGCTTGACATTTTGCATGATAACGCAGAAAAAGACATGTTGCTTGAAGCAATTAATAAAATGAAAGGTTATGGTATGTTGGAAGGCGATGAGTCATATTTTTCTCTTACAGAAAAAGGCAAAGTCTTTGCTAAAGAGGGCGAACGCCCTGTTACATACACTAAAGATTTTACCATTTCATATGACAACAAACATCCTGATTACATCTATCTTGATGCAGATTTTTCTTCTTCTAAGCTTGTATTTGAAACCGTCCCTATTTCGTCTACAACTGCTTTGAACGATATACATACCATTAAGGTTTTTGCTGAGATGCAAGCGCCTAGTGTTCAGAATGAGAAGAATAGATACATACTACAATCTGCAACTTTAAAAAGTGCAGAATCTATTGTAGCTAATATTTTTGTTGTAATACTTCAGTCAATTAGAGATGAAAACGAGTACCGTGTATTTGCATACGATGACACACAGGAATCAATTCTTCCCCATCTATCTGAACTTATACAAAACGAAAGAGAGTGGATTTCACACCTTCTTGAACAATGCATAAAAAAATCATTAACACTTTCGGAAGAAGATGGAGGTTGGACTGTTGTGCCTTACGAACAAGAAAAGAATGATGTACAGAAAGCTATAGAGGCTGAACTTGTTAAATGTGAGGATGAAGAAACAGAAGGAAAAGAAATTGAAGGAAATGATCTTGAAAGGCTTCATAAGAAAGCAATATATGATCAAGTTTCATTTGAGTTTGAATTAGATAAGATATTTAGAAAAGATAACCCTGATGAAGTATGGGTAATAAGTCCATTTGTGAGTTGGAGTTTTGTCAAAGTACGTGCTAAGCAGTTCGAACCATTATTAAAAGCGAACAAACGTATTTTTATTGCCTATTCAGAACCGTATGACAATAGACCAACTATCTCTCCTGAAGCAGAACAGGCTGTAATGAATGAGATAAGAAGATTGTCAAAAACATATCCGAACTTCTATTATGTTGAATTGCCAAAGTTTCATACCAAACAGGTGTTGGAAGTAAAAAATGGGCAATGTGTTTTATTCAATGGTAGTTTTAATGTTCTCTCATTTGATAATGTGAGTGCTGGTAGAAAAGTAAGTAGAGAGGAGATGGCTCTTGTACATCATCAGGTCGCAATATCAAAACATCAGGAGTATATCAAGACTTTTACAGACATCTATTCAAAACGGATTCTTGATGAGATAAATCAGAGCAAGAATCCTAAGGATGTTGCGGAAATTAAGAGTGACCGCATTGACTATCTTTATCAGATTTCCGAAAACAAAGATATCTTCGTTGATTTCTATACCGAATATGACGAGAAAACCCTACAAGCTAAAAATACTGCGTGGTATGAGGAATGTGAAGAACTGATGGAAAGAATTAATCAATTCAATGCTAATGGTTCCGTTGACCAGAATGAGTTCAAGACAACGAGTGTATTATATCAGAAACTCATCAAGGAATCTGTTGCATTAACGATTAGTTCAACTACAATTTCTGAGTTAGAGAAAGCATATACAAACTTTGAAAAACTCCCTAAGAGTAAGAACAAAACTAAAGACGTATCAAATAAAAACAGTGTATCCTCATTAAACACGTTTGGCTCATTGTCGGATCAGGCTATGGCCATTATCAATGCGTCAAATTTTGAAAATGAAAGGAATGTTACATTATATGTATCTGCTCTCAATTTCTTGTATGCTAATAGAGCATTCAAAAATCCTACCGAAGGTATGAAGTATCTAAAAAAGATACTAAAGGATTCTATGGTTACATCTGTTTTTTCTGTTTTTGATTATACTCCAAATAAGAACGGAAAAATGTTAGATATAACTATCGGCATTGGTGGATATTCATTCCGTTTATTGGGTATTTGTCCCATTAATATGGAAACAAAACTCAGAACTATCAGAATACCTAAAGGTACAACTAGATTGGAGAATGTTAATTTAAAGAATTTGGAAAATACCTTCAAAACCCTCATAAACAAATAAAGTATGTCACGTTTTGAATCATCAAGATTTGCTCGCAATAGCAATGTCATGAATGCAGAAATCCTAAAGTCTGCATGTGACTCTTTGAAGTGGGAATACACTATCAATGGTAATATTCTAACAATATCTGACGTTAATCAAACTCAGAACATGTATGGTGAATATGTTTTACAACTGAACTTGACTACCAACCAAGTAAGCTACAACACATATTACACTCCGGATGCCAAAACTAAAGTCGAAGAACTGCAAAATGTATTTTACAGGCTTAATGCTGAATATGCTCGCAAATCTCTCATACAATCCTTCAAGAGAAAGGGATTTACATACCTATCAAACGATAAGTTCCATCCAACAGAAGAAGAAGTGTATTCTTTCTTTATGGTAGGAAGATCAAAAGACAAAACAGAGGACGAACCTGTTGCCCAAATAAAATTCACTATACTCAAGGACGGTACCATCATTACAGATTCCGAGTATCTACCTAATGATGTTAATGAGAAGGCTCATGATGCCATGGATGAACTTGAAACTCTTCTTGGCAATAAGCGAGTTATGACTAGGAAAGATATCCCATCTAAATATTTGCATAAAATGAAGCCTCGTAGAGTAACAGTAGTAGAACAAAATCATAAATAGAATATTATATGGATGAAGTATTCAAGAAGATAGAAGCTTTACTAAAGGCTTTTTACCCTGTTCTATACCTTACAAGTTTCGAGTATGAAAGAACAAAACAGAAGGTTAGGACGGCGGTTGCAGATGTCTCAACACATAATCATATCTACGAATGGAATTGTGTAGAAGGTCTCAAACTTGTTGATAAGGACTCTCGCAAAGAAATTGAGAATATGGAAGAACCAGAGGAACTTTTGAAATATATCCTCTCCATCTCCGATCGTTCTTACAAAGATGTTTTTATTCTTGAGGACTTCAATAATTATATTGAAGAGACTAAAATAAAACATTTGATGCGTGTTATAGCAGACAAAGCAAGATTTACAAACACTCATGTCATAATTGTTTCTGCATCATACAAACTACCTACAGAACTTGAAAAATATGTGACGGTATTAAATATACCTCTGCCGAGCCGTTATGATCTTGACAAGACTCTTCAACAGGTTGAACGAGATACCAAAATTATTTTGTCATCTGAGCGAAGAAATCGTCTTATCGATGCGGCACTAGGTATGACTTCTATGGAGGCTGATTTAGCATTCTGCCTTGCTGCGGTTAAAGATAACTTAGGTAAGAATTCTCCATATATTGTATCTGCTGAGAAGGAACAAATCATTCGTAAGTCTGGTATTTTAGACTATTTCCCAAAGAACGAGAGTTTGAAAGATGTGGGAGGTATGGATGAACTTAAGGATTGGTTGCAAAAACGACAAATGGCATACGAGAAAAATGCACGAGATTGGGGATTACAAGAGCCTAAAGGTCTTCTGCTTTTAGGTGTTCCAGGTTGTGGAAAAAGTCTTACCGCTAAGAGTATTGCATCCTTTTGGAATATGCCTTTACTAAGATTAGACATAGGTAAAGTTTATCAAGGATTAGTTGGTAGTTCAGAGGACAATATTCGTAAGGCAATTATGACGGCTGAAGCAGTTGCGCCTTGTGTACTTTGGATTGATGAAATTGAGAAAGGGTTAAGCGGAGTTCAATCAAGTGGAGCTACTGATGGCGGTGTTACATCTCGCATATTTTCTACCATATTGACATGGATGCAAGAAAAAAACACGCCGGTATTTGTTGTTGCGACTGCAAATAATATAAATCTTTTACCTCCTGAGCTTCTTCGTAAGGGTAGATTTGATGAAATATTTTTTGTTGATTTACCAACAAAAGAGGAAAGAAAGAATATTTTTTCAATTCATCTGCTAAAGAAAGGACAAGATCCAAGCAACTTTGCATTGGAAAAATTAAGCGAAAAAGTTGATGGGTTCAATGGTGCTGAAATTGAGGAATGTATAAAGGAAGCGATGTTTGAGGCATATATTCAGAACCCCAAAACTCCAATTCTTCAAACCAAACATATTATTGACGCAATTGAGGCAACAGTCCCATTATCACAAACAATGAAAGAGCAAATTACTAATTTGAGAGAATGGGCTAAAACTAGAGCTAAAAATGCATCTAAAAAAATGAATGTTGACAATCAAAAACATATGCCGATTTTGTTAACTCGCCCTGAATTGGAATTAGAACGTTCTTTTGATATTAAACGTAAAGATAATGAATAGTAATATTGCGACGGTGGATACGGCATATAGAAATCACCTCTTTCCATTCCGAACAGAGAAGTTAAGGCTATATGCGCTGATGGTACTGCGAAAGCGGGAGAGTAGGTTCTGCCAATGGTCAAGTGGCTGAGACTCATGGAGACCCTGCAATTTGAGTGAGTTTCATGGAGAATAAATTTAATAACTTTATTACAATGAGAAAGAATAAAATCTTAATCGGTATGTAGGTTAGAGAGTTCTTTTCTAAAAGAATTCTCCCTACATTTGAAAAGATGATTGCAGACAAATCATCGAAAATTTGCATTTTATCATTAATATTAACGACATTGTCGATAATTCCGCATTGGGGATACATTGCATATGTATGCATTGCTCTGGATGCGTTCTGTCTCAATGATGCAAGGAAATAGCATCAGATAATGAAGTGGTAGTCTGCAGTAAGTGTATTGTCTATTAGCCTATCTGTTTGTAGCCTAATATTATCCCCTAAATTGGCGCTAATGATAGGAATAATGTCGATTATGTTAGACGTTCTTATGCTTGCTTATGCTATATTAGAGATGGATTGGTAGATGTGCAAATATAGTGGCGTAGATTCTTTGCCTAAGAAGGAAAACTGAACAACCCGTATGGTAGATTCGTCTGCCATACGTATTTGGGAAAGTTATAATTGAATAGCCATATAACATATAAACAAGATGGCACTTGCAATAAATATAAACGATCTGCTAAATAAGCAGAAGATAGAATCCAACCGTATTGAGTTCAAGAAGGGTTGGAATCCGGCAAGCATATATCATAGTGTATGTGCGTTCGCTAATGATTTTGATGACCTTGGTGGCGGTTATATCGTGGTTGGTGTTGATACAGACGATGCAACAGGAGTCGCTATTCGTCCGGTTGAGGGAATACCTACAGAAAAGATTGATGGGATTCTTCAGGATATGGTGGGTTACAATAATAAGATTTCGCCTTACTACATGCCTCGCACAAGCGTGGAGGAAGTTGATGGCAAGTCCGTACTTGTGATATGGTGTCCTGCTGGAATCAATAGACCATATTCTGTGCCAGAGAACGTAACGGCCAAAAGTATGACCAAGGAATATTTCTATGTCCGTAGTGGCACAAGCAGTATCATAGCTAAAGGTGAAGTCCTTGATGAATTACGTGAGTTGGCAAGTCGTGTACCATTTGATGAACGTGGAAATCCTGATATTCATTTGGAGGACATTTCTACATTGCTCCTTCGTGAATACTTGGTGAAGGTGGGGAGCAAACTGGCAAGCGACATCAATACAAAACCATTGAAGGAAATTCTTGAGCAGATGGATTTGTATGTCGGACCAAAAGAGAACAGAATGCTCCGCAACGTAGCGGCAATGATGTTTTGTGAGAACCCAAGCAAGTTCTTCAAGCGTACTCAAGTCGAAATAGTATATTTCCCTGAAGGGCGGTTGAATAATCCAAGTAATCTGTATGAAGGAGCTTTTATCACCGGTTCCGTGCCTCAAATCATTGATCGCACGTTGGAATATCTCAAACGCATGCTGGTGATGCAAAGTATCATCAAACCCAATGATGACTATCGTAGTAGAAAGTTCTACACTTATCCGTATCAAGCATTAGAGGAAAGTGTGACTAATAGCCTTTACCATCGTGATTACCAGGAATGGGAGCCTGTGGTGATAACTGTAGAACCAGATGGTATAACCATCCAGAATGTGGGTGGCCCTGATAGAAGTATTTCGGCAGCAGATATTTCTCGTTGTGATATTCTTGTTTCACGACGTTACCGCAACCGTCGTTTGGGAGAATATCTTAAAGAACTAGATATGACAGAAGGACGTAGCACTGGCATTCCAACCATACAAAATGTTCTAGAGAATAACGGTTCACCACGTGCGACAGTCATTACTGATGAAGACCGCACGTTCTTCCGCATTACAATTCCTTGTCATGAAGCAGCTGGAAATATTATTGCTGATATTGCTCATAAAGATGGAACATTAAAGGCATCAAAGCGTAGTGCACAGAAAAGTGCACCAGAAACTGCACTAGAAACTGCACTAGAAAGTGCATCAAAAACTGCACTGCAAATCATTGATGAAATTAGGAATAATCCAAATATAACACTATCTGAAATTGCAGGGAATCTTGGTGTATCTCGCCGTTGGATTGCAACTAATATCAAACATCTGCAAGATAAGGGAATCGTTAAAAGAGTTGGGCCAAATAAAGGTGGTCATTGGGAAATTATTGGTTAAACAAATATATAAAAGAAATAAAGATGTTGTTAGGTCAAAAGATAAAAGAACTTAGAGATACTCATGGGGTGTTGCAAAGACAATTGGCTTCATTACTTGAGATTGACACTCCTATGTTCTCAAAAATAGAGAGAGGCGACAGACGAGCAAAACGTACTCAGGTCATTCAGATTGCGAACTATTTCAAGATTGACGAAAAAGAACTTCTCATCCTTTGGGTGGCTGACAAAGTTCTGGATGCTATAAAGGGTGAAGATGAATTTAAGCAAGAAGCAATCAAAGTTGCTCATGCAAAAATTCAGTCGGGTACAGACTCTATTTGAATTTTACTTTAATTTATCCGCATTATATATATGCGGATGATAAAGTAAAGTTATATGTTTAAAGGTAGGGAAAAAGAAACTATATATTAATCTTTCCCTACCTTCTGTTATATATTTGCTGGCCAAAAAAAATGTGATTTCTTTCTTTGCCTTGCCGAAATCATACTTTTGTGACACTCAAGTGACATCATTTTCTTTTCACTGCAAAAATACACTCTGCAAAAGTGTTGCTAACTTACAGATATAAAGACTAATACAATCATATTACTATTGTCTATTATATTGTAGCCTAATACACAAAGCCAAAAAGTTGTGAACATTCCCGATAACAGAGATAGTCCATGCAAC
>ULXY01016773.1_pt1 | contig 13647 bp, 9 predicted proteins | sample 1961741 | NCBI WGS metagenome assembly ULXY01 (sample SAMEA4835851, study PRJEB28245) | human gut metagenome | biome: gut microbiome; material: fecal sample | place: Denmark | collected 2008
GGCTCTCGTCAGCTTAAACAAATCCTCCGTATGATCTGAACCATACGGAGGATTTACTGTTTTACGACCACCCGGCCATCGGCGGCCTTTTTTGTTAGCGATTTTCCTGCGCGCGGATGAGATTTTTGTAAAAGCTCACGGCACCGGGCAGGCAGTTGTATTCAATGTTTTCATTCAGACCGTGCATGCCCTTCATCTGCTCGGGACCATAGATCACAGGCGCAAAGCGGATGCAGCTTTTGCACACCGGCTGATAAAACTGCGCGTCGGTAGCACCGGTCATGACGTAGGGGCTGACCGGAAGTCCGGGGAAGGTCTCGTTTATGACGGCCTCAACCTGGCGGAACGCAGCTCCGTTTATATCGACTGCCGGGGTGTAGTCGTTCGAGTGGATGACCTCGGTCTCAAGTCCGTGCTTTTCCGCGATCTTGCGGATGATCTCAAGGCTTTCCTTTTCGCCCTGATGCGGAATGAAGCGCATGTTCGCGCTGACCGTCGCTTCCTGCGGAAGAACGTTGCATGCGTCGGAGCCGGACTGCATCGTGAACGCGATGGTCGTCTGCAGCATTGCTCCGGCCTGCGCGCTGATCCTGCCGAGAACGGGCTTGAGCACCGGCGCAAACAGCCACAGGTTGCCCATGACGAGCTTCAGCGGAAACGCTGCATACGGCGCGAGGCTTTTGAACATCGCGGCGACCTCGGGCGGAAATTCGCGGCGGAAATAGTTGTGCGTCTCGACGTCGTTAACGAATGCGGCAAGCCGTGCTATAGGCGTGTTTTTTGCCGGAGCGCTTGCATGGCCGCCGGATGAGCGCGCGGTGAACTTAACGTCGCCCTTGCCTTTTTCAAAAACGCCGACCATGGCAAAATTGCCCTTAACGCCGCCGATCGGCTCGGAGATTATGCCGCCGCCCTCGTCGCAGACGAGGAACAGCTCAACGCCGCGGCGCTGAAGCTCTTTCACGATCTTCGGTGCGCCGTCGCCGGCCCACTCCTCCGTGCAGGACGAGGCGAGGTATACGTCGCACTTGGGCGTATAGCCCTCACTCAGCAGCTCCTCTACCGCCTGGAAAAACGCCATGACCGAGGCCTTGGTGTCGGAAGTTCCGCGCCCCCAGACCTTGCCGTCGGCGATATCGCCGGAAAACGGCTCGTGCTCCCATTTTCCCTCGGCAGGGACTACGTCCTGATGGCTCATGAGCAGTATCGGCATGCCGTCGCCCGTGCCCTTCCATTTGAACAGCAGATTGCCGTCAATGACGGTTTTTTCAAGCTTTTCATGCACAAGCGGAAACAGCCTTTCGAGAACCTTGTGGAAGCCGAGAAATTTCTCAACCTCGGCAACGTTCGCGTGCGATACCGTCTCGTACCGCACCATCTCCGACAGCTTGCGCGCAAGCTCAAGGGCGTAGTCGCCGGCTTCGGGCGCTGCGTAGTCCGAGCACTTGTTCGGCGTCAAAACCGTGCGCACAACTGCTGCGGCAGGCAGCGAAAGCGCCGCCGCGGCCGGGATCAAAAACAGTGATTTTTTCATTATCAAGCACCGGCTTTCCTGTAAAATTTATATGCTATGCCGATGGCGAGCGCACCGGCAGGGATTATCATGAAACTTGTCGAGCCCGTGAGCGAGGGCACGAGGATAAACAGAATGCTCATAACGATAAGCGGCGCCGCGGCGATCTTCATGTTGCCGCGGAAATATTTATATGCCATTGCTCCGAACAGCGCAGGCACGACGTTTTCAAACGCCGGCTGAAGGGTCGGGCTTTGCAGCACCGGCTGAAGCGGAACGAGCAGCGCAACGCCGAGCGCCAGCACGATTATCGTAACCAGCGACGAGGTGGCGATAGACAGGGTGGACACGATCTCGTTTTCGGGCGTGCCGGTCTTTGCGCCGACTATGTCGCGCGCGTTCACAGCGCAGGGGATCTTCATGTTGATGAGGTTGCCCGTTATAAATGCAAGATAGCCGCCGCCTGCGCCGAGCATCGGGGTGTAAACAAGAAATTCGACCACGCTGCTGACCGTCCACACAAGGCCGACGGACAAAAACGCCTTTCCGGCAGCGCCGATATCGGGCATCGCACCGAGCACCTTGCCGATGAGAAACGGAGCACCTACAAGCATGACGAGCACTATTGCCGAGCTTATGCGGCCGATAACGTGCGTGCGCTTATTATAGCTTTCAAAGTAATTGTTGTTCATTGCGCGCCTCCTTACATAAATAGCTTGACCACGACCGCCGCGGCCATGCCGATAAGCATGCTTCCGGCGATCGAGAAGCTTTCGACCCAGGCAAGCTTCTTTTTCTCGGCAAGGTATATAAATCCTGCCATCACAAGGCCGGATACGACCACCACTATCAGCGGCATAAAGCTGCCCGAGAACGAAAACAGACCGCCGCCGGAGACAAAGCCGCCTATGTAGCTGCCGATGTATGCCGACACAAGACCGATAAACATCGCGGTCATTGCGGTGTCGCCAAAGCCTGTGCCGCCCGAGCCTTTTCTGCCGCCGCCGAGCTTGCCGAGATAGCGTTTGTTGAAGAAAATCGAAAGCACCATACCCCACATGATGCACACGCTCATCAGCAGCGCGATCGTAGCAAAGCCCGAGGGAGTCATTTCCGCAGCGGAGAGGGAGGACATGCCGACCTGCTCGGCCGCGGCCTGCGCCACCTGCGTTTCATAGTGCAGCGCGCCGATGACCGAAAGCCTCAGCCACGGCCATGGAGTGCCGAGGCTGCCCGACAGGGCGATAACGCCCAGAAGAATGCCCACGCTGGGCAGAAGCGAAAATGTTGCGCTCGAGGTGATCGCACGCTTGAGTTTAACGCGGTCGATGCCCATGGCAAGTCCGGCGCGGTAGGCGCGAACCATAAACACGGCGCACACAACGGCTACGAATGCGATAATGCCGCCGCATATGGCGTACATCGGTGCACTGTTGAGCAGCGATAGAATGTTCATAGTGTCTTCTCCTTTTTGTTGTTTAATTAACATTATATTTCCTGCCGGCAAATAAGTCAATCGGAGGAGAAAAAAAGAACAACCCTCGATTGAGACATCAGCCTCTTCGAGGATTGTTTAAAGCCGGATATAAATGCGCGGAGAGCTTAGTAATAAAATGTCAGCCGCATTTTATTCCTGCCTGCAATTTCTACGCATTCTCGCCCTTATATTTTCTGCGTGTGGCCATGCCGCCGCGGATATGCCGCTCGGCCTTATTGATATCAAGCAGCTCGCGCACCTGATGATACAGTGCCGGGCTAACCGTTTTCAGCCTCTCGGTGAGATCCTTGTGTACGGTGCTTTTTGAGATGTTAAACTGCTTTGCGGCGGCTCTCACCGTTGCCTTGTTTTCGATGATGTACTCGGCAAGATCGCAGGCGCGCTCTTCAATATTAGTGTACACATGCACCACTCCCCAAACTCACATAGTCAATATATATGACGTGGGCGCGGAGCTTATGCAGAGGTCAAACTATACCAAATCGGCCGTGCATTACTGTTTAAAATAACGGAAATGAATTACTTGCCATTAAACTGACAAAATAGTATAATTACTGTGTATACAGCCGCATAGGCGGCACGGTGGAGAAATCAAAACTTAGGAGGAACATAATGAAAAAACGCATTATCAGTTTGCTGATGGTGGCGCTGATGCTCGTTTCGCTCGTGCCTATGGGCGCGCTGGCGGCAGGTAATACCACTATAACAAAGCAGCCGTCTGATAAAAGTGCAGCAGTCGGCGAGACGGTTACATTTGAGATCGCTGCCACAAATCCGAACAGCACGGACCTTGAATATCTGTGGTTTGATGCAGATAAGGCACAAAAAGAGAATATTGACCTTTCAGACCTTTCGAGTGATATAAAGAACAAATTGATTATATCTAAGCTTAAAGCTGAAGGTGTTAAACTTGGCGAAGGTCAGACTCTTGAACTTTTTGCCGAGCGGGATATGAATATCCGCTGCGTAGTATATTACATTATTACAATTGGGGAGAAGGTAACCGTTGAATTTCCCAAAGATCTGGCTCTCAGCAACACCGTGACCCTCACAGTCACCGGCGGCACGGTAGACCCCGATCCCACGGCGTGTAAGCACGACAAAAACGTCGAGCATTATCTCAACACGAACAACACCTGCGATCCGCATATTGAGTACTGGTATTGCGAGGATTGCGGCTCGTATTTCACCGATGCGGCTTGCACTAATCAGACCACCAAAGCAAAGCTCGATAACGGCCTGACGAAAGACAAAACCAAGCACACCGACCTCAAGCACTTCCCCTCAAAGGCAGCGACCTGCACCGAAAAAGGCAACATAGAATATTGGTACTGCTCCGGCTGCAAAGAGTATTACTCTGACGCTGCCGGAACGGTCAAAACAACATTGGCCAAGGTCTCCACGTCGAAAAACGACCATGATTATTACTGGGTGGCCGACGAGGTCGCAGGCGTGCACTATCAGAAGTGCAGAGTTTGCGGCACTACCACGGGCACAAGCTCCCACAGCGGCGGCACGGCCAGCTGCAAGGCTCAGGCCAAGTGCGCTAAGTGCGGCGCAAGCTACGGCGAGCTTGACCCCAACACCCATGTGAATTTCGAGGTCAGAAATGAAGTAAAGGCAACCGAAACAACTCAGGGCTACACCGGAGATAAATACTGCAAGGACTGCGGCGCGTTTATTGAAAAAGGCAGCTATTATTCTGCCCAGTGCGCAGGCGGCTGCAAGGATATCGAGCTTGTCAAGGGCACGCCCAAGACCTGCACCGAGGACGGCACGATAGATTACTATCGCTGCAAAAAGTGCGGCAATATGTACAAGGATGAGCGCGCAAGCATACTCATCACAAAGGATGACCTCGTCGATAAATGCACCGGCCACGATCTGCACCCCGGCACCGATCTGGTCGGAAAAATAAGCCAGGATAATCTGAAGCTGCTTGCCAAGACCATCGGCCTTAGCACGCCGCAGATCGTCCAGATGATCCGCGACGGCACGTTTGACCTCGATCATATCATCGGAATGATAAAGATCAAGGATATTGACCATTGCAGCGACGATACATATCATTGGCTCGGCTGCCAGCGCTGCGGAAAGACGCTGGAGGATCTCAGAGACGAGCTGAATTCGGCAGGCTTTGAGATAAACGAAAAGTGGTATGAGCTCAGCCGCAAGACCGCCCACACCGGCGGAACTGCCACCTGCACCAAAAAGGCCTTCTGCGACGAATGCGGCGATGCCTACGGTGAGCTGGGCGCTCACAGATACGACGCCGTTGTGACCGCGCCGACCTGCACCCAGAACGGCTACACCAAGCACACCTGCTCCGGCTGCAAGGACAGCTATACGGATAACGAGACCGTAAAAACCGGACACATTATCAAGTACGGCGTGTGCGAAAAGTGCAATATGCGCTTTTCAAATCCGTTTTATGATGTAAACGGCACCGACTGGTTCTACAGCGCCGTTATGTGGGCATACTACAACACGCCGCAGGTAACTAACGGCAAGGATGAAAGCCACTTTGCACCCAAAGCATCGTGCACACGTGCACAGGTCGTGACCTTCCTCTGGCGCGCAGCCGGCAGACCCGAGCCGAGCGGCAGCGTAAAGCAGTTTTCGGATGTTCCGAAGAACAATTCCTATGCATACTGCTATGACGCGATCCTCTGGGCTGTTGAAAACGGCATAACCAAGGGCACGGACGCTACGCACTTCTCACCGAATGCAACCGTTACGCGCGCCCAGTTTGTCACCTTCCTCTGGCGCTATGCCGGCGAGCCTGCACCCAAGAATATGAGCTGCAGCTTCAACGATGTGAATGCAAACGCATTTTACTACAAAGCGGTTCTCTGGGCCGTTGAAAACGGCGTTACCACCGGCAAAACGGCAACGCAGTTTGCGCCCGGCACGACCTGCACCCGCTGCGAAGTCGCGGCATTCATGTTCCGCGCGTTCAGCAAAGGGATCACGGCAAAATAAAGCATGGTTTAAGGCGCGGCTTTTAGCCGCGCCTTTTTGATACATTTGTGTTGAAATGTGATGCTTTGGATGATATCATGTTAACCGATGGTAATGACATTTTATAGCTAAGGAGAGAAACTATGAGAAACGAATCGATGAATCTTTCAAAGAACGAAATGATGATGGTAATGCACGATCAGGAGCAGGAGATAGAAAAGCTTAAATCTCAGGTAGCGGAGCTTCAGGCGAAGCTCGACGGATATGAGATCAAGGTAAGCGAGAGCGGCAATCTTGCCGAGGCTGCCGCAAAGGTCAGCGGTTTGTTTGAAGCGGCGCAGCTCACGGTCGATACATATCTTGAGAACATGAAAAAGCGCGATGAGCAGGCCGAGGCTGCTTTTTCCGATGTTCAGAAGCAGGCAGAGCAGATAATAGCCGAGGCAGAGGATGTTGCGAGCAAGCGTTTGGCGGCTGCCGATGCCGAGATCGAGGAAAAGTGGGCGGTGATCGAGAGCCGGCTTCTCGTCATGTATGAGTCGCATAAGGGCCTCAAGGAGCTTGTCGAGTCCGGCATTTTCACCATCCCGGGGAAAGAATAGATCGCCGCAAACCATTGATAGACAAAGAAAATCCCGAAGTTTCAACGACTTCGGGATTTTACTGTATTTGGAGCGGATGACGGGAATCGAACCCGCGTCGCCAGCTTGGGAAGCTGGGGCCCTGCCATTAGACGACATCCGCAATTATTTTGATGTGCAAATTATTTTACACCAACGGGAGAAAATATGCAAGCAAAAATACTGCGCCGCTAATAATGCAGGCAAACAGTTGACCGGCAACTCATAATATGGTAATATAAGAATAGACTTTTTGTATACTTAACGGGAAAATAATTTGCAAGGGGGAGAAAAATGAAAAAGTCAAAAAAGCTTCTGAGTCTGCTGCTTGCGGTGCTGCTGCTTTGCAGCCTTTTGCCGGCAGCGGCATCGGCCGAGGGGAACCCGGAGGATGACTATCCGTTCGTTTTTGTCCACGGACTTATGGGCTGGGGTGAAAGATCAATGCTCGATCCGATCATGCCGTATTGGGGCATGACAACGGGCAATCTCATGAAGTACCTCAACTCAAAGGGCTACGAGAGCTATGCCGCTCAGGTCGGACCTCTCTCCGGCGCTTGGGACAGAGCGTGCGAGCTTTATGCGCAGCTTGTCGGCGGAACGGTTGACTACGGCGCTGCGCACTCGGCGGCCAAGGGTCACGATCGCTACGGCATAACCTACGAAAAGCCGCTTTTTGAGGGCTGGAGCGCGCAGAAGAAGATTAACCTTATCGGACACAGCTTCGGCGGCGCGACGACGCGCCTGTTCCTCGAGCTGCTTGCAAACGGCAGCGCGGAAGAGGTCGCGGCCGCAAAGGCGGCAGGCACAAAGGTATCTCCGCTGTTTGAGGGCGGCAAGGGCGACTGGGTGTATTCGCTCACGGCGGTTGCTGCGCCGCACAACGGAACCACGTTTATCGAAACCTGCGATGTTTCGACCAAGGTGGTAACCGATGCAATCTATAATTTCGGCGCAGCTCTCGGCCTTACCAAGCTTAAGGGTGTGTACGATCTCCAGCTTGAGCATTTCGGGATCTACCGCAAGGACAGCGAGACTGATATGCAGTATCTCATCCGAGTCCTCAACAGCAGCAACTTCATGAGTCATAATGACAATGCAATATACGACCTCACCATAGACAATGCGCTGAAGATAAACGACGGCATCGAGATGCAGAACAATGTTTATTACTTCTCCGTCTGCGGCGACGCAACGCACCCGAGCAGCGTGAGCGGAAACGAAGTGCCCGACTCATCCGTGTTTGCGCTGCTTAAGCCCTTTGCCGCGATGATTGGTAAGTATTATGACAAATATACTGCCGGCGGCGTTTATATCGACAGAACGTGGCTGCCTAACGACGGCATGGTAAACGTCGTGTCCGGCCTGTATCCCATAAACAGCAAGCTCAAGTGCGAAAAGTCCGACGGAAGCCGGGGCTTTGTTGTCTGCGACGGATACAACAAGGAAAGCTATGCGAAGGGTATATGGAATGTCTTCCCGACTCAGCCGTATGATCATCTTAGCATCATCGGCGGCATTCTTTCAAACACCGTTTCAAATACCCGGCATCTGTACATGGAGCTTATAAGCAGGGTTACGAGTACCTATGGCAGCAGCACTCCGGCCGAAGAGCCGATAGATAAGACGATGTCATTCACTGATGTTGCGAAGGATCGCTGGTCGTATGATTACATCCTCAAGATGTATCAGCTTGGTGTCGTAAACGGCCGCTCGGACAGCATATTTGACCCGACCGGCAACGTTACGCGCGCAGAGTTTGTGAAAATGCTCGCCTGCCTTGACGGCGTGGATACGAGCGCTTACGCAAAGTGCCGCTTCACAGATGTCAGCGATAAGAGCGTTTTTGCGCCGTATGTCGAGTGGGCTGCAAATAACGGCATTGTCCTCGGCCTTGACGCGGCGACCTTCAAGCCAAATGACAACATAACGCGCGAGCAGATGGCGGCCATAATCTGCCGCTATGCTGACTATGCCGGCATAAAGCTGTCCGACGACACGCCGGCTGTTACCTTTGCCGACAGTGCGCAGATATCAAAGTACGCAGTCGATTATGTTACGGCGCTCCAGCGCGCAGGCATAATATGCGGAAAGCAGAACGCCGACGGAAGCTTCAGCTATTATCCGAAATCGTTTGCAACGCGCGAGCAGGCATGCAAGGTGCTCAGTCTTATATAAAATCGTTGAATAATATGTTAAAAAACCGTGGGAGACCACGGTTTTTTATTGCAAAGAGTATAGACGTTTAGTATAATATATCTAATAAATATATTTAAGGCAGGTAGGCTATGGCGTACGTTGAATTTGAAAAAGTTAAAAAGACATATCACATGGGCGAGGTGAGCATCGAAGCACTCAAGGATGCGACTTTTGAGATCGAAAAGGGCGAAATATGCGTTATTGTCGGCGCATCCGGTGCAGGAAAAACCACGCTTCTGAATATTCTCGGCGGTATGGACAGCCTTACATCCGGCCGCGTTGTGCTCGATGGGAAAGAAATATCCTCGTATAACGCAAACGAACTTACGACCTATCGCCGTTATGATGTGGGCTTTGTGTTCCAGTTTTATAACCTTGTTCAGAACCTCACGGCCATTGAAAACGTTGAGCTTGCCGCACAGATATGCAAAAACCCGATGGACGCTGCGGAGGTCATAGACCTTGTCGGCCTGCACGACAGGGCGCAGAATTTCCCGGCTCAGCTTTCCGGCGGTGAGCAGCAGCGCGTTGCGATAGCCCGTGCTCTGGCGAAAAATCCGAAGCTAATGCTCTGCGACGAGCCGACCGGCGCGCTTGACTATAACACCGGCAAGGCGGTGCTCCAGCTTTTGCAGGATTGCAGCCGCAAAAACGGCATGACCGTTGTTATCATAACCCACAACCAGGCGCTCACCGCAATGGCGGACAGGGTGGTTTCCGTGAAAAGCGGCGTAGTCACCGACGTAAGCCTGAACGCGCACCCGACCCCCATTGAAGACATAGAGTGGTAAAGCGATGAACAAATCCATCATTAAGCTCACAAAACGAGAGATCAGCAGCAGCCTCGGACGCTATCTTGCGATATTCGCGATAATAGCGTTGGGGGCAGGTCTGTTTGTCGGTCTGCGCCTGTCGCGTCCCGATTTTCTCGAAACCTATAATGACTACACGCACGAGACTAATTTTTATGACTTTAGGCTTGTTTCAACGCTCGGCCTGACGGACGATGACCTTGCCGAAGTCAAGAAGCTTGACGGGGTGAAGCTTGCCGAGGGCGCTGTCGGGGCGGATTTCCTGTTTAATACCGCCGACGAGGATAACCTCATCATGATGGCGCAGAGCATACCCGAAAATGTGAACCAAATTAAGCTGAAGGCAGGCCGCATGCCGGAAAAGGCAAACGAGTGTCTCGCCGACCCTGATATGTATTCAAAAGACGATATCGGAAGTACAATAAAGCTTTCGAAGGATAACAGCGAGCAGACTTTTGATACCTTTGCGTATGACGAATATACGATCGTCGGGCTTGCCGACAGCGTTTTGTATATAAATATGGAGCGCGGCTCCAGCACGCTCGGAAACGGTAGCGTTAAGGGTTACATCTATATTCCGATGGACGGTTTTTCGACGGATTATTATACGGATATCTATGTTTGCGTCGATTCCGAAGGATATGTTTATTCCGATGAGTATGAGCAAAGCACGAAAAAATATGTTGACGGGCTTGAAAAATTCATGTCCGAGCGCGCCGTGATACGGCGTGACGCTATTATTGACGACGCAATGTCGCAGCTTGATGATGCAAAAAAGCAGTATGAGGACGGCAAGACGCAGTACGATGCAGCCAAGGCTGAGTATGATGCCGGCTACGCAGAGTATGTGCAGAAAAAGAGCGACACCGAGGCTCAGCTTGAACAGGCACGCAAGGAGATCGAGAACGCAGAAAGCATGATGGGTAACTCATCCGTTATCGATCAAAAGCAGGCAGAGCTTGACGCGGCAAAGGCGGAGCTTGACAAGGGGCAGGCCGAATACGAGAGAGGCCTGCAACAGTTCAATGCCAAGGCAAAGCTCGCCTACGGCGCGGTGGATGAGCAGATAGCTTATTACGAAAACCGCATAAGCGATAAACAGAACGATATTGCTGCGCAGAATGCCGAGATCGAAAGCCTCAATGCGCAGCTTGCCGAAGCTCAGGCAAACGGTGATAGCTTAAAGGCAAGGCTCATAGAGTGGAAGATCAAAACTGCACACGACCGTATCAGCCGTGATAATGCGGATATTGAGCGCTATAACGAGCGTCTTGAGGTCCACCGTCAAAAGCGCGCCGAGGTCGATGCCGAGCTTGAGCCGTATCGCAAGCAGCTTGAGGATGCAAAGGCTCAGCTTGACGCAGGCTATGCCCAGATCGCTGCCGGTCAGGCCGAGCTTGATGCTGCGCGCGAGATGATAAGCAGCGGCGGCGCACAGCTTGAGGCGGCAAAAAAGCAGTATGAGCAGGGCAAGGCAGAGGCCGAACGAGGCTTTGCCGAGGCTGAAAAGGAGCTTGCCTCCGGCAAGGCTCAGCTTGATACGGCAAAGGCAGAGCTTGATAAGGGCGCAGCCGAGCTTGATTCTGCCGAAAAGCAGATAAAAAATATCAACCACGCCGATACGTATGTGCTCGACCGCGATACAAACGCGGGATATGTCTGCTTTGAAAGCGACACAAACGTTGTCCAGAGCGTGGCGTCCGTGTTCCCTGTGTTTTTCTTTCTTGTCGCGGCGCTTGTGTGCCTTACAACGATGACGAGAATGATCGCCGATCAGCGCACGCAGATAGGCATTATGAAAGCGCTGGGCTATTCCTCCGGCGCGATTATGGGAAAATACATGTTTTACTCCGGCAGCGCAACCGTGTTGGGCAGTATTTTCGGCATTGCGGCAGGAAGCTTTGCGTTCCCTGCGATAGTCTGGTTCGGATACGGGCTGATATACAATCTTTCCGGACTTACGTTCACAATGAACTGGCCGTTGGCGCTTGGAATAACGGCCGCAAACCTTTTGGTAACGCTGCTTGTTACATGGTATTGCTGCGCCAAGGAACTCAAATGCGCTCCGGCGGATCTCATCCGCCCGAAAGCGCCCGAGGCCGGAAAGCGCATTCTGCTCGAGCGTATACCCACGGTGTGGAACGATATGAGCTTCATGCAGAAAGTATCGGCGCGCAATATCATGCGCTATAAAAAGCGCATATTCATGATGCTTCTGGGCATCGGCGGCTGCACCGCGCTTGTGCTTACGGCGCTCGGACTCAACGATACTATCCAGAATGTCGTGATGCGGCAGTATGATGATATAATCCTCTATGATTATGAGATCACGATGGCGTATGACATGAATGAGGAAGAGCAGGAGATATTCTTCAGTGACGCAGGAGACGATATAAAGGATGCAGTGTTTCTCTATCGTGGCCTTGCGGAGGTGTCCGGCGGAGACGCTATCAAAAACGCAACGCTCACCGTGACCGACGGCAAGAAGCTTTGCAAGTACATTGACCTTAGCTATGACGGAGAACCCATCGACTATCCCGGCAGGGGCGAAGCGGCAATTAACTATAACCTTGCCCGGCAACTCGGCGGAATTGAAGTCGGCGACGAGATAAAACTGACGACCTCCGAAAAAAAGGAGCTTACCGTTACCGTCAGCGCGCTTTTTGATAATTATGTTGACAGCTTTGTTTTCATCTCGCCCGAAACCTGCTCGGAGCAGCTCGGCGCGGTGCCGGAATATAAGTCCGCGCTTGCAAACGCACCGGACGGAGCGGATATAAACCGCTGCGCCGAGGCTCTTACCCATGATGTGGACGGCGTTCGCGGCGTGACGCTGAGCGTTGACACCAAGGTGCGCATGAGCAGCATGATGGACGGCCTGCTCGTTGTCGTTGCGGCGATCATCCTCTGCGCCGGACTTCTGGCGTTTATAGTGCTTTATAACCTGACGAATATCAACATATCCGAGCGCATACGCGAGATAGCGACGCTCAAGGTGCTGGGTTTTTACCCCAACGAGGCAGCGCACTATGTTTTCCGCGAAAACCTTATCCTCACCGGCGCCGGAGCGGTGTTCGGCCTTGGCCTCGGCGTTGCGCTGCACGCATTTGTCATGAATGCGATAAAGGTCGATATGATGTATTTCAAGCCGCACATCAGCTTTTTGAGCTTTGCCGTTTCTATCGCCATAACCTTTGTGTTCGCCATGATAGTAAACGCCATCATGCGCCGCAGGATAGACAATATCGATATGGCCGGCGCGCTGAAATCCATAGAGTAATTTGACAACGCGCGGAGAATATATTATATTTAAATGTAATTAATTTAGAATATCAGGGATGCATGATATGGAAAATTTGCAAACTTCGCTGCCCGGCTGGGAGATAGTGCGCTGCATCGGCAGCGGCAGCTCCGGCAAGGTATACGAGCTGAAGAAAAAAGATGAATACGGCGGCGACTTCCACTGCGCGCTCAAGGTCATAAGCGTTCCGGGCTCGCAAAAGGAGTATGACGAAATGCTCGAGAGCATGAGCGAGTTTGCCATGCGCGCAAAGCTCCGCGAAAAAGTCGAGGAGATCAGCAATGAGTATCGTCTGCTCGGCGCTCTGCGCGGCCACCCGAACGTCGTCAACTGCGAGGATCAGATGATCATTCCGCACGAAAACGACATGGGCTGGGATATTTATATCCGCATGGAGCTTTTGCAGTCTCTGCCGGATTACGTCCGCGAAAACGGCATGACGGTCGATAGCGTTATCAAGCTCGGCAGCGACATGTGCTCGGCGCTTGAGCTTTGCCGCGAGAATAATATAATCCACCGCGACATTAAGCCGCAGAATATCTTCGTCAGCCGCTATGGTGTGTTTAAGCTCGGCGACTTCGGCGTGGCTAAAGCCTCCACAATACGCACCTCGGCCGATAAGGTCGGAACATATTCGTACATGGCGCCCGAGGTCTATAAGGGCAAGGGCTATGACGACCGCGTGGATATATACTCGCTGGGCATGGTGCTCTATTGGCTGCTGAACGATCGGCGCGGCCCGT
>ULXY01024092.1_pt1 | contig 13634 bp, 16 predicted proteins | sample 1961741 | NCBI WGS metagenome assembly ULXY01 (sample SAMEA4835851, study PRJEB28245) | human gut metagenome | biome: gut microbiome; material: fecal sample | place: Denmark | collected 2008
GTTAAGAACAAGCCTTGACACAGTTTAAATTACACCCCCACTTATTAGGAAAACTAATGGGTTGGAGTTTTATATTTCCATTTAGTTACATTAAAATGTCATTTAATTTTGTTAAGGATAAATGGTCTTCTATTTGAGTCCATTTTTCATATTCCTCATCCTCAATTTTAACCATAAGGTTGTGTACGTTTCGTAAGCGTTTGTTGTCGATTTTGCGCATAGAGAGTAAACGTTTTTTCAGTTCGGGGCACATAAAGGTAAGTATGTCAGCTAATACATATTTTTTCTGATTGTACGAATCAAAATAAATATTTTCACTAGAGTCAACATTCTTGAGCTCATCTACAAGAAGCAAACCTAGTTTTTCTGCACACTCAACTGATAGTATTTCTCCAGAATGTCCATGAAGCCAATCTACTTCAGGAATAGCTTTTGTCAGCTTTTCTGCAGTTAAGATGTTTGTGTTGCCAATACGATGCATATACATAACATCTGTCTTAAAGAAAACACTTTTCAAAGGATTACCATTCTCGTCTTCATATTGATAAGGATACCCATCGAAAAAACCGCCCCAAACAATACCATTGTGTTTTTGCCCAACCATCATCATAACGAATAGATCCCTGTGCATAACCTCTTTCCAATCCCAAACATTCCAATCTAGAGGATGCTCGTTATCAAATGGCTTAGTACCTTGGAGTTGTGCAAATTCATCTTCGAAATCGTCTAAGGAAAAACTTGAAATAGAAGGATTCCATCTCAAAATAAATACTCTTCGTTGACGTGGAGAGATTCCTTTATTATAAAAAGGTCCTCGATCCAAATTCATATAGCCTTCCATATTTTTATTGAATTTCTACTTCGTTGGTTAAAATACGAGTTCCTCCTGTCCTGAGTTCTGGGATATTAATACGTATATCGCAATCTATTACACAAATATGCCCATTAGGAGAAAGAAGAACATTCTCATCATGCATGTCGCTAAGATAAATATCCTTATTTGCAAAGGTCCAATTTTTAGGATTGATAGATTTAAACCCCATTTGTTCTACGAAAGTTGCAATCTCTGAATCTGCCATCATCTTGCCGTGAATAAAAGGTTGTTCTACTATCACCATAAAATCATTGTTGGTATTTCTGCCAAATCCCAATACATTCATTTCCGTTTCTTCAAAATAAGCATTGTGTAAAGAGATTCTATCTAAGGCCAAAATAGGCTGGATGAAATAATCTAACCCGATAGCCTTTAATACTTTATTGCCATTGTCATACACCACAGCTTCTCCGCCTTGAGCGATTTTTTCGCCTAAGGTTTGTTCATAGGTTTCATCCGTGTTGCTTATCCAAAATCCAGCAGCTTTCGCCCAATCTTCTATTCTCTTCTCTTGGATCTTTCCGAGTTGCTGCTCTCTTTTGAAACTGCCTTCTGGCGCAGAGAGTTGATCTGTGCCAACTTCTGCTCCCGCGAGTAAGGATGCAATAACATGGATTCTACCTCCTTCACAGCACCCATACTGTTCTGACGGTGAAAATCGTTTATATAAGATCTTTCCAGTACTGAATTGTTCTGCATAATCATCTAATTTTGCTAGACCTTCAGATGTAAATCCTTCATTGATTATGTCGCTGATGGACATCCAAAAATCATAATTCGTCATATCTGCTTGTTTTAATTGCCACAAAATTACGGTTTTTCTTCGATAACACCAAATTATTTGGGCTTTATTTCGCATGTTACTTTTTTTTGTGTGACATGTGAATCCTCTGCCTATTCCTGCGAAGCCTTGGAGTTTGAAAGGAATATCCGTGAAAAGTTGATGGTGATTATTTTCCCTTAAGGCTAAATATTTTTAGGCTTAAGAACGTTTGTGATCCTTTCTGTAGAATTGCTGAAATTGTCGGAGCAGATATTGAACGATGCTGTCTTGTCTTTCTTTTTCCACTCTTCTTTGATTAATTCTGCCAAATATCCATCGCTTCTGCAATGCATGTCTGCAATGCCTTCATTCATCATCTGATAAATAGAAGAAGTATAAAAGAAATCTAGAGCATCTTCCAACGTAATGCCTGTTTGCTCTGCAAAGATAGATACTATGCGAGCATATTTCATTTGAAGTATAGTCTTGTTTGCTTCCATAAAGAGTCCTCCTTATATTATTTCATCTGACTTATTTCAATGCTCCCCGTTTCTTTAACAAGTTAATCAAATCGTCCATGATGTATTCCTTGCCGAAAGTATGGAGCACATCATAGCAGGGTATCATATAGCCATTTAAGATATCTGTTGACCGTAACATCTTATATACCTTACTGGCACTCATGTTCAATCGGTCGGCTAAGTTGCCAACGCAATAGGTTACGAAATCCAATTGATATTCTTGCATAATCTTACTTTTTTAATATGTATGGGGCAAAGTTAAGACTTTTCTTCGATAACACCAAATTATTTGGGCTTTATTTCGCATTCCCTGCAAATTGTTTCAATACATCTTGCATCTCATCCGGCAGATATTCCATAGCTCTGTTCTTAATCTCTTGTGGAATACCGAATCGTGCTTCGGCGATGGAGCCAACGATGGCTCCGATGGTATCGCTATCGCCGCCATGAGATATGGCTAGGCGGATAACATCTTCGAAGGATGAGGCTTGCGAGAGGAGATAGAAAGATAATGGTACGGCATCCATGCAGGTTTCATCGAATTTGCCTTTTGGATAATCTCGGGTATCGAAATCCTCGTAATAGCTGCGGGCGATATCCTTGAAGGCTTTCATTGCCTTATCATCAGATTCTTTAGAATTCTTATCTTTACACTCCTTAGATTCTTCTGAGAATCTGCTCTTGCGGAAATGCCAGATGGCATGAGCCACGGCTTTGGCTCCCTTGATTCCTTCGGGATGGTTATGGGTAGGAAGAGCCGTTTTCTCTGCCTCTTCCAAAACCTGCGACAGGTCATCGAATAGCCAAGCTACCGGTGATACTCGCATTGCCGAACCATTGCCAAAACTATTATATGGCTGCGGATCAAGAGAATGAATCCACCCCGCAAATCTTCCGCCATACGCTCCTTTTGGAGAAGGATAGCGGCGGCACCAATCCAGCAGGCTTTCCTGATAGCTTCGCCCGTTCAATATCGCATCGGCTATCGCCACCGTACAGATGGTATCATCGGTGAAGTCGCATCCTTCGCCGAATATCTCGAAATCATAATCAAACGTATTGTTGAACTCATATTTTGAGCCAGCAATATCTCCTATTATTGCTCCTAACATAAACTGCTAATTATCTATAACTTTACTCTATCACCTCCCAGAAACTCTCCGGCAGGCTGATGTTCTTCATCTCCTTTGCCTTCTCGAACAATGGGGCGATGTCTTCGGCTTCGAAACCGGCGATGCCGCAACCTATTGGGGTTACCAGGAAATGAAGATCGGGATGCTGATGGGCAAAGATAATGAATTCCTCCACGTATGGACGGATGGTTTCTACGCCGCCCTGCATCGTAGGGATGGCATAACTCTGGCCCTGCAAGCCTACACCCTTGCCCATGACGGCACCGAAATGTAATCGGGCTATACGGGCTGCACCACCACCATGCATGCCAGCCAGATTGCTGCCAAACACAAAAATCTCGTTCTCCTTCAATGAATCAATCCAGCTAGGAGTGATTCTTCCCTTCTTCATATCTTCCATATTATTCTTATTATTAAATATGTTATTGCTATTATCAGTCGCTTCCTCGCAGCACTTGCATTCGGACATCATTCTCGGCATCGACATCTTCGGAGCACTTTCGATACATGCGTCTTCGTCGCCGAACGACAGATGGCTTCCGTATTCCGATGCATCGAAGTATCTCTTGAAATAAGGAATCACCACATCGTGCATCATCTTCTGACAACGCTGGGTAACGGCAGAATGGGATATGCCCAACTGTGCGGCTACGTCCTTGCCCCGGAATCCCTCTATATAGAGCATCTTCAGAATGATGCTGTTCTTGCTGTCTCTGCCATAATAGAAATTGCCGATGTCCTCTATCGTCTGATAAAGATCGTGCTCAAACTGGTTGTCGGTCACGTCAAACTGCATCTTGCGGCTTTCCTGCCTTGCTTCGAAACTCTCGAAGCGATGCTCCTTTACCACTTCCTTCAGTTTATCCAGCAGCAGGAAGCGGAAACCATTCACCATCCAGGTTTTGAGCGACATGCTCGGCTTCCGGTCTTCCAAAGGCTTGAAGTCGTGTTCGCAGAGATAGAGATAATATTCGTGGGCCAGCGAGAAGAAGTCCATGCCCGGCTTGTGCTGCAGGTCATATCGCTTATCGTAGATACAATAAGCCACCCGGCAGTATCCGTAGTAATACTCCCTTACGATTCTCGCATCGGCATCCTTGAAGCCCTGCAGAATCTCATCATCCGATAAGCTTTCCAATGTCTTCTTCTGAAAATCAGTTTCTGAAAAATTCTTTTCTTTCTTCATATCGATATATCTTTTTGATATCCGCAATCCGTTTGCAAATATATACTTTTTCTTTGAGAAACCGGAAGAATAGCTCCCTTTTTTCTCTTCTCTATGATATTAAAAGAGAAAAGAGGAGTAAAAATTAAGCTGGTATCGAAAAAATGCATCCCGCTTTTTACTTTTTCCTTTTCTGCAGGTCATATAATCGTAACGTTCATGAAAATAAACGAATATGAGTATTAATGACAAAGGCATAGTGGATACGCTGAAGGAATGTCCGGAGAACGGATTCAGAATGCTGATGATGAAGTATCAGGAACCGGTTTACTGGCACATACGCCGATTGGTGGTTTCGCATGATGATGCACAGGATGCATTGCAGGAAACTTTTGTGAGAATCTATCGCTCGTTCAATCAATATCGGGGCGACTGCTCACTGAGAAGTTGGATTTATCGCATCGCTACCAACGAAGCTTTGCGGCTCATCAGCAAACGGAAACAGAAAGAAGTTTCTCTGGAATCAGATTCAACGGGCGTCAGTCTCATCCCAGCCGATAATTATATCGACTTCGATGATAAGGTGGCAGTAAAACTGCAGAAAGCGATTCTCTCGCTTCCGCCTAAGCAGCAGCTGGCATTCAATATGAGATATTACGATGAACTCGGGTTCGACGAAATAGCGAAAGTTGCGGATTCCACGCCAACCAGTATCAAGGCAAGCTATCATGTTGCCAAGGAGAAAATTATCAAGTACATGAATTCGAACGATTAAGTGAGAGTTCTGTGAGTTTTTAAATGGTTATTCAAAATGGAAAAGAATATGGATACAAATTTTGATTTCAACAAAACCGGGAAGTTTGACTTCGACCAGGTGGGTAAGCGGATGCCTTACTCAACGCCAGAAGGATTCTTCAAGGAGATGGCAGCCAATATCCTGGAACAGGTGAAGGATGACAAACAAGTACCTGTCAGGAGACAGCCGAAGAAGCGACCTCTGATGAAGGTGATATGGGCGGCTGCAATGGCAGTAGCAGCATCGGTGGCAGTACTCCTGGTACTCAACATCGATTTCATGGCGCCTCATTCTTCTCTGCCATCTCAGGCAGATAATGAGATGCAGGCGGTTGATCAGGCTTTCGCTCAGTTATCTTCTGCTGATCAGGCTTATTTGCTCAATGTTTATCAGGAGGATGTCTTTCTTGATGAATAAACGGACTCAGTAATATATAATAAATAGATTCTATAATATATAAACAAGGTGAATTATGAAAAAGATTTTAGGTATTTTAATGATGGTCGTCTCAATGATGGCGGTTTCTACAAATGTATGTGCACAGGCGCCTAATCAGAAGCAGCGCCTTTCTCGTGAACAGTTGGCTGAAAAGCAGGCACGATATATTGCTCACGATCTGGGGCTTGATGAGAAGACCAGTTCTAAGTTTATTGACACCTATGCCGAGTGTCAGAAAGAAGTTTGGGCTTTAGGACCTCGCCTTCATCATAAGAAAGGCGAAGTAAAGACTGATGCTCAGACAGAACAGGAGATCAAGCAGCGCTTCGAGATGAGCGAGAAGATTCTCAACATCCGTCAGAAGTATTACAAGAAGTATTCCCAGTTCCTGACCCAGCAGCAGATTCAGCGGGTTTATGAGATAGAGCGCCAGATGATGAAACGCTTTGCTCAGAAAGGTCTGCGCAAAGGAATGGGAAAGGACGGCAAGCCAAGACCTAGAAGAAATTTTTAAAAGAAATTACTTTCTATTCAGGTATATGCGAATGGCGGTTGGTGCAGGAATATGCATCAACCGTCTTTTTCCTATTTTTTATCTTGTTGATAATTCAGAATTGCTTTCTTTTCTTCCCAGGCAAGAATCAGTCCGATGACGCCCGAATAGCTCTTTCTGCCTTCTGTCACATGATTGCCCTTGAGGTAGAGGTCGAAGATGAAATCCTGAGCGGAATCCAACGCCTTGCATCGCTTGCTGATCCAATACTGGCGGTCGCTTCTTGCCAATTGGATAATCTCCGGTCGGATATGTTTCAGATATTTCTCGCCCTCCTTTTCACCAAGAATATTGAATACATTATTTAATACATGGAAGAAAATGTGGTAGTATCCGCTGAATTTCACCTCCTTATCCTGTGATGCGGTGCATACGATATAACTGTAGAAATTCGCCTCTCCTTCGTTTGCCACTCCCAGGAAATGGGCAAATTCGTGAGCGTATGTGGCTGGATAGTCATGAGAGCGAATATCTCCGTTCAGCGTAAATTCGCAGAAGAAAGGACCCATGCTTCCGGTGACGCCTGCCATAGAACTGAGTGGGGTGAATACCATCGTCTTCACATGCGGGTTCTGGTTAAAAGGTGGGTTGATACCTTCCTGATATCCTATTTTATTATATTCTGTCAGTATCGCATCTTTCACCCGATTCTTCAAATCATCATCCACAATACTATTGATTTTTTCACTCTTCACTCTTCGTTCTTCACTTAACCGGTTGAGCGTATCAGCATATTGGTAGGCAAATGCCTTGAATTTGGCTTCGCTTACTTCTACGGGCTTCATACCTATTCTATTATAGATGTTCGGCTGAGAATAATTCAATCCCCAAGCCAGATAAAACCATACGTATACCCAAAGCAGATACTCTATCACTTTTCCGAAAACACCCTTCTTCTTTCTCCATCCTATCTCGTATATCGGACAGAGAATAACCCATGCGATGCTGGTGGCGATGAAAATATCGCCTACAGCAAAAGGAATGATTCCGGAAACGGGAGAGAGCAGCTTTCCGATAACCGGATAGATGCGAGTGGTATAGAGGAATCCCCAAAGAGGAATCATCTTGGTAAGGGTGACGAGGAGGAACAATGCTAAAAGTAACCAATGTCGCCACTTGATTTTATGAATCCGTAAGACATGCAATATCTTCATGACGCTTCTTTTTAAAGATGTAAAATATGGTATGATGGAGCGAGAGTTTTGCACTTTTTGCTCCCACTGTGCAAAATTACAAAAGTTTTCTGAAATATTGACATGACCTATTTGTTTTTTTATTATTTTTGCTAATGAAAACTATAATGAGTTTATAAATAAGAAGATAGGAGGTACTATTATGAAACAAACACGTGAAGCCTTTGAGGCAAAAAACCTTGAGTACGAAAACCTCTATAATGAGGAAGATGAACGTAGAGATTATAATTCAATTTGGTATAACTAAATAATTCTCTATATTAGGTTAGAAAAGATTGAATTGTATTTCATTATAAAAATAAAAAAGATAATGAAGGATAATTAAAGGCTATGCCCATAGTTGTTATTTAGGGGATACAACGTGGGCATAGCCTTTTTTATGTCTTCTTTTTAGTATCTTCTTTAATGTCTTTTCTCAAAATCTTATCGGGAATTCTTATTTCTCGAAGTGCTGGTAATCCTTGCTATGTTTCCAATCACCTCCCCATCGGAATCCTTTCGCCTTGAAGAGGCGGTAGCAGAGGTCGCCTTTCTTGATCATATAAACATGATGCTTGCTGCGGTCCAGATAGGGACGGCCAGTGGCAGGCTCCACCACATCCTTGCCGTTTTTCAGTCGTTTGTGGTAGGGGTTATAGAGAGTGTTGATGTCGATGGCAAGTCCTTTGCCATGCTTCGATACGGTATGGGTATGCGAGATGAAGCGGAAGTTGAAACTGGAGGGGTTGTTGGCTCTCATCGCCCTTTCGTCGTCTGCATCCCAATAGTCGATGAGTCTCATCCGCTCTATCGGATATTGAGCCTCGTAGAGTCTTTTGAGAATAGCGAGCACATCTGTCGCTATCGCCTTGTTCACCACCATTTCGCCCACTATCTTCCTGCCGTCTTTATCCACGTGGAGGCATCGCAGGTATCGCAATTCGCTTCTTGCCACGGTACAGTTCTTCTTGTATGTCTTCCCCTGCATTAGGCGGAAAATATCCTCAGGAATAGGGGAAATGGAGAAGAAATGCTTCTCTCCCAGTTTTCTGATGGTTTGTTCGCTGACGATATCTCCTGGTTTCTGTGCCTTGGATGGAAGGCAGAAAAGCATGGAAATAAACAGGCATATTATTAAAATCCTTTTTGCAGTCATAACGTTTCTCCTTATTTTGCTACGGGAATATAATGCGAATCCTTGATTTCTCCAATCACGATGATGCTATGGAGACTTCCGATGCAGTCGATATTTCCCAGGGTGTTGAGCATGAAGTCCTGATAGGCTTTCATGTCGCGGGCATACACCTTGATCTGGAAATCGTAATCACCGGTGGTGTTGTAGCATTCCGTAATCTGGTCGATGGTTTGCACGGTATCCATGAATTGCCGAATCAAATCATGGGTGTGTTGTTTCAATCGGATATTACAGAGCACAATCACGTTGTGTCCCATCTTGTGATGATCTACTATCGCTCCATATCGCTGGATGTATCCCTCACGCTCCAGTCGCTTCTGCCGCTCAAAGGTGGGAGAAGGGGAGAGGTGTACTCTTGCGGCAAGTTCCTTGACGGTGAGTCGTGAGTTCTGCTGCAACAACTTGAGTATCTTGATATCGATTTCATCGAGATTTTCTTCTGTAGCCATTGTTTCTTTTTACTGATTTTATTCATTTTTGCAGAATAATATTCTGCTGATTTACTTAATTCGCTGCAAAGATAGTATATTTTTCTGAATTACGGAGAATATTTGGCAGATAAAATTCTTCTTCTTACCTTTGCACTCGCAATTCCGGAAGCAAAGAGCCGTTCATCATCCGATAATGACTAATTAAGAATCGTTCATAATGGCAAATTAAAAGTCATTCATCATTAAAAAATATAGGAGATAAAATAATGAGCAACGCAAGAAATATACATTTTGAGGCAGTGGGCAGCTATTTGCGCCCTGCAGAGTTGAAGGAAGCAAGAGCCAAGTTTGCTGATGGCAAGATTTCTGCCACCGACCTTCGCAGCATCGAAGACCGTCTGATAACAGAGGTCGTCAAGCAGCAGAAGGCGCATCATCTGCCTTATATCACCGATGGTGAGTTCCGCCGCAGCTATTGGCATCTCGACTTTATGTGGGGATTCAATGGTGTGGAACATATCGAACTGGAGCATGGCTATCAGTTTCATGGCGAGGAGACAACCAAGGGGTCTATCCAGCTGACCGGCAAGATTACCGGCGAGAATCATCCTTTTATCAAGGATTTCCTGTTTGTGAAGCAGTTTGAGGAGTTGGATGCCGAGGGTGAGTTTATCTTCGAGGCAAAGCAGACGGTTCCGGCTCCTGCACAGTTTCTTGCGGAACTGTTTCGTGGCAAGAATGCCGAGAATACCCGCAAGTTCTATCCTAACACCACTCAGCTGATTGAAGACATAGCCCAGGCTTATCGCACCTTCTTCCAGGAGATTTATGCAGCCGGTTGCCGCACTATCCAGCTCGATGATTGCACCTGGGGAATGATTGTGGATAGTGATTACTGGAAAGCAAAGGTTGGCAATGGCTTCACCCTTGAACAGGAAGCTCTGCAATATCTGAAGGTGAACAACCTTGCCATCGAAGGCAAGCCGGAAGGATTGACTATCAACACCCACGTATGCCGAGGCAATTATCATTCCTGCTATGCCACTAAGGGTGCCTACGATGCCGTAGCTCCTTATCTTTTCGCTCATGAGGATGTGGATACCTTCTATCTGGAGTATGATGACGAGCGTTCGGGCGGTTTCGAGCCTTTGAAGTATGTGGCAGATGGCAAGAAGGTGGTTCTGGGTTTGGTAACCTCCAAATCTCCGGTGTTGGAGGATAAGGCTACGGTCATCGCCAGAATCCACGAAGCTGCCAAGTATATCCCTCTCAATCGCTTAAGCCTCAGTCCTCAATGCGGTTTTGCCTCTTGTGAAATCGGCAATAAACTGACCGATGCTGAGCAATGGGCAAAGATAGATCTGGTTAGAGAGATTTCCGAGGAAGTTTGGGGAGAACAAAAGGTATTATTAAAACTCTACACACCCTGAGCTTTTGTAAGTTAGCCCTACACGCCCTGAACCAACGGTCACCGGCCGAAAGGAAAGGTAAAGGGCAGAAGCTCCTAGCCCAGGGCAGCGCCCTGGGTTACGCATAAGCAAGAATGTCGCCTTGTAAGGGCAAAAGCTTTATATATCAAAGATTTATAAATGCTTTTGCCCTTTCTTCTTCCTCCTTTTTAATAAGATATAGCCGGAAAGCAAAACCAGCGTAATCAGCAAGCCGGAGATGAAGACGAAAAGGTCGGAAAGAGGCCCTAAGAATGGAGAATAGCATCTACCCACATGGAGTTCTAATGCCACATTCCAAAGCGACATGGGGGTGGCTGATAGCAACTCGGGGGTAGATGTTGTTTCACCTAAGCTCGCCCCTTTGCTATAATCGAAAATCACTTCTTTTCCTCCAAAGAAGTCCTTGGAATAACCGCTGACCAAAGAACTGGAAATCGGAATCATCGATTTTCCTTGGTTTGCTTTCCCCGTAAAATAATCTACTATCAGATTCTTTTCCGGATTCCAACGGAACATGCCGCTGAATGATCCTATCAGCCAGTCACCCTTGCCGTCGCTTTCGAAAACATTTATGCCCATCGGACTTATCTTTGGCGCCTTCTCCTTATTTAATAAGATAGGTTTATGCTGGAAATGCTCATCCACTCTCAGGAATCCTTCTGAGGTAGAAACAAGCCAGTTGCCCTCTGCTGCATCCCATCGGATAGCACGAAGTTTATCGTGCCAGACATTTCCATCCTTCACCTTTTCTGTGGTTTTGTTCATCGCCAGAGGTATCATCAATGGTGGACGGAGACACATACCTGTTATTGACAGCCAAAGCGTAAGGATGATAGTCGTGTATCCTAATTTATTATGCCATTTGGCATGGAAAACCATCTGTTTGCCAAGCTTCTGCATCTTTTCTCTTGCCTGTAATCTCTTCTGTCGGCGGATACGATAAGGGAGAATGAAAAGGATGATGCCCGTTATCGAAAGGATGATAAGTACGATGGCGATGGCATCCACCACCAATCTTCCGGCTAATCCGAAGAAAGCACCGCTATGCAGGTTCCAAACGGTCTTGAAAAGGGTAACTTCCGGAACAAAACCTTCCGGTTGACCGATGATTTTGCGTGTAACATTCGTCTTTTTGCTGATTGCATCCCTCTTTTCGTTGGCTGCATCCGTCTTCTTTCCGGATATTTCATAAACGGCAGAACGGGTCATGGCGATGATGCTTGTGCTGTCTTTGGTCAATGTAATGTCAGCGATACGCTCTTCATTGTCTGCGAGCGGAAACATCTTCCATTCCTTTCCATCAAAGCGATATACATCCATCATGGCTGCACACCAGATTTCTCCGTTTTTCGTCTGTACCATGTTGCGGATATTCCTGCCATCCACGTTCTTGGGTAATCCCTTATTAAAGTCTTTCCAGGTTTTCATCTCTGCATCGGTAAGCCATACGCCACCATATCCATACGCCAAAACGGAATCACTTGGAGTTTTGCTGATGCGGTGATTGATCTTGATAGAACCTTTGATGATGCCGTTGTTGAAATTCTTGATATGATAAGCCGATGGCATCAGACTTCTGCTTACCTCACAACCGGCGAAAAGCTGGCGATGATTCAGAATAATGCCTGATACGCAGAATACCAACATGAATACTGACAGTACAAGTCCGAACCAACGATGGTATTTCTTCCAAGTAAAATGTTTCTTCTTTTTATCTCTCATTTTTGTAATTCTATAATTGGAGTGCAAAGGTAAGAAGATTTATGGAATTCTGCAATACTCAAAAATAATGATTTAGGATGCCTCTGTTTTTTTCTAATCTTTAGTTTCTTCACTTTTTCACTAAAAAAGTTTGGTGTTTTCATGAATTACTAGTAACTTTGCACCCCGAAATTAAAAATCATCATTCATTAAGAACAATAAGAAACTAGAAAATAAGGAAAAATGGAATATATGTCTCAAGAAGGCTACGATGAGCTCGTGGCCGAACTTCAACACATGGTAAACGTAGAGTTGCCAGCCGTACGCGATGCGATTGCTGAGGCTCGCGACAAGGGTGACCTCAGTGAGAACTTCGAGTATCATGCTGCCAAGCGTGAGCAGGGCAAACTGTTGAGCCGCATCAGCTTCAAGCAGAAGGTCTTGGAGAATGCCCGTGTCATCGACAAGTCTCGGTTGAAGAGTGATACCGTTGGCTTGCTGAGCAAGATTAAGATTACCAATCTCGCCAACAAGTGCAGCATGAGTTATGTTATCGTAAATCCTCACGAGGCAGATTTGCATAGTGGAAAAATCTCTATCAAGTCGCCTATCGCCAAGGCCCTTCTGGGTAAGAAGGCAGGTGATGAGGTAATGGTTAAGGTGCCAGCCGGCTTGCTGAAATTCCGCCTGGATAGCGTGGAGTTATAACTGGATAGTGTAGAGCTATCATGTATTATTTAAAAGGAAAGAGGGGGTGTCATAAGTATCTTGCCTAGGGTATAGATAAGGCACGGATTACACGGATTTATGCCGCTAATGTAAATAATACGATTATAGCCTCATGAAAAATCCGTGTAATCCGTGTAATCCGTGCCTAAAAACAGCAGAGGGCAGGCTTTATGACACACCCTCTTCTCTTTTTATTCTAATATTTCTCCAGAATCTTATTCAGCAAGAAGGTGGCATTCTGGTTTCTTGCCACGCCCTTCTGTATCTTATAAGTATAGGTAACATCCGTGCCCAAATCTATCTCGAAACAATAGTTGTGGAATTTCCCTGATGCATCATTCTCCATCTTGGAGAGTTCCAAATCGTGGGTAGCGATGATACCGCTCACCGGCTGCTTGGCGATGGCTTCTAGGAATTTTCTCGAACCATTCAGCTTATCCAACGAATTCGTTCCCTTCAGAATCTCATCCAGAATAATCAGCGTTCGGAGTGGCTCCTTATTGCCCTCTGCACTTTCCTTACAGAACTTCAGCAGCTCCTCCAGTCTTATCAGCTCAGCATTAAAGTAAGAGATGCCATGCGTCAAATCATCGGTGGTTCTCATACTCGAGAACAATCTGAAACGGGAAATCTTCAGCTGATCCGCAAATACCGGCATACCCGCCATTGCCAGGATATAGTTCACGCCCAGCGAACGCAGGAAGGTACTCTT
>ULXY01021017.1_pt1 | contig 13601 bp, 8 predicted proteins | sample 1961741 | NCBI WGS metagenome assembly ULXY01 (sample SAMEA4835851, study PRJEB28245) | human gut metagenome | biome: gut microbiome; material: fecal sample | place: Denmark | collected 2008
TGGGATATTCTGTAGGTGATTTCGCCAAACTTGCCTGCCAGTCTAAAGCTCCTTGCGACCTGGGTACCCGCTGTACGGTCTTCATGAACTCCAAGGTAAAGCAGGTTCTCAGAGAGGGGGCTTCTGTGGCTGATATTTCTGCCGGAATCTCTTATTCGGTTATCAAGAACTGTCTTTATAAAGTACTGAAACTCCATGGTAACGAGAACCTTGGAGGAAAAATCGTCGTACAGGGTGGTACCATGAGAAACGATGCTGTGGTAAGAGCTTTCGAATTGCTGACTCATACCGAAGTGGCCCGTAGCAACATGCCGGAATTGATGGGTGCCTACGGCTGTGCACTCCATGCGGCAGCTGATTACCCAACAGAAACGAATGCCCGGAGCATTGACGACCTTCTGAATCTAGCTCATTACGAAACCAGGCAGTTGCAATGTAAAGGCTGTGAGAACCATTGCTATGTTTCTCGCTACACCTTCGCTGGTGGCAATAAGTTTTACTCGGGAAACAAGTGTGAACGGGTTTTCAACAACAAGGGTGCAAATGAGATAAAAGGTAAGAATATTTACGAATATAAATATCACTTGCTCTTTGACGGTAAGGAAATTAAGCACTTTGATGTCACAAAACGCCACATCAAGGTTGGTATCCCCCGCATTCTCAACATGTATGAGGATTTCCCGTTCTGGAATGCCCTGCTTCATGCAGCAGGTTTCGATGTCATTCTCTCTTCTGATTCAACCTTCAGCCAGTATGAAGGAGCCTTGAATACAGTTATGAGCGACAACATCTGCTTCCCTGCCAAGTTGGCTCACAGTCATCTCAAAGAGCTTAATGAGAACCCGGAGGTAGACCGCATCCTGATGCCATACGTAGTATATGAACACAATGACGACCCGAAGAATACGCTGAACAGCTTCAACTGTCCTGTGGTTTCGGGCTATAGCGATGTCATCAAATCGGTAATAGATCTGAAGAAACCGATAGATTCTCCAGTCATCAACTTTGCACAATCCAAGGCTTTGGAAAAGCAAATCGTGGATTATCTCAAGAAGTTGGGAGTAGACAGAAAGACTGCCCGAAAGGCCTTGAGAGAAGCGCTCTATGCGCAAACTGCCTATTCAGCAGAAATCAAGACGAAAGCTTGGGAGATTCTCAATCAGAACGAGGAAAAGCCTCGTCTTACCATCCTCCTGGCTGGCCGTCCTTATCATACAGACCCGTTGGTTCAGCACAAGTTGAGCGAGATGATTGCAAACCTGGGAGTCAACGTAATCAGCGAAGACATCGCCAGAGGCTCATCAGACAACAACGATGCATACAACAGCCAGCCAGAGACTTATCTTGTCAAGCAATGGGCTTACATGAACCGCATCATGAAGGCTGCGCAATGGGCAGCCGAACAGGGTGACAATGTACATTTCGTACAGATGACCAGCTTCGGTTGCGGACCGGACAGCTTTATCCAGGACGAGATTCGTGACATCATGAAGCGCCACAACAAGCCTTTCACGCTCTTGAAGATAGATGATGTCAGCAATATTGGTTCGCTGAAGCTTCGTGTCCGCTCGCTGATAGAAAGTCTTAAAGTTAAAAGTAATCATAAGGTTCAAAGCTCAAAGTTCAAAGTTCAAAGTCTCAAACAGACCAAGGTTTTCACCAAGCAGGATGTGCATCGCAAGATTCTCGCTCCGTTCATGACTGAGTATCTCACTCCTATCATTCCTCCTATCCTGAAGCTGATAGGTTATGATGTAGAAGTTTTGCCTATGAGTGATGAAGCTAGTGCTGAAATTGGCTTGAGATTCGCCAACAATGAGGTTTGCTATCCTGCAACACTCATCGTGGGCGACATCATCAGAGCCTTGAAATCTGGCAAATACGACCTCAAGAACACAGCAGTAGTAATGAGTCAGACGGGTGGACAATGTCGTGCAACCAACTATGCAGGCCTCATCAAACGGGCGATGATTTCCAACGGTTTCCAGGATGTACCATTACTCACACTAGGCGTGACAGCCTCGACAGGCGAAGCTTCCGGTTCTACGGATGATAAGCAAGACTATAATGAGCAGGATGGCTTCAACGTGCCTTGGCTAAAATACAGCCAGATTATCGTTACCGCTATTTTCTATGGCGATGCGATTAACGAGATGTACAACGCCTGCATCGCAAGAGAACGGAAACAGGGAATAGCCAAGGAATTACGGGATAAGTACATACGCCTCATCGACGAGCCTATCGCCCGAAACTCAGCAAAAGGTCTCATCAAGCTCCTGGAACAGGCTGCAGAGGAATTCAACCAGATGACCCTAGACAAGGATGTACCTAAAGTGGGCATCGTAGGAGAAATCTTCCTGAAGTTCAATCCTTTTGCCCATCAGTACCTGGAGCGATACATCAACTCTAAGGGCATCGAGGTTGTACCACCACTACTCGCTCCATTCTTCCTACAGGAATTCGTGAATGTAGAGATACAGAAGCACATGCGACTGAATTGTACCAAGGTACCAGACTTCATCATCAAGGGTGCTTATCAGGCATTGATAGGCAGAAGATTGCGCCAGGTGAACAAGGCAGCCAGCAAGTTCCGCTACTTCCGTCCATTCACCAATATTTATGATGATGCGAAGGATGTGCAGGGATTGGTTTCGCTGGCAGCACAGTTTGGAGAAGGCTGGCTCCTGCCTGCCGACATCGTGGGTTATATCCGAGACGGAGTGAATAATATCATCTCGCTCCAGCCATTCGGCTGCATCGCTAACCACGTGATTTCCAAGGGAATCGAAAAACGGCTACATGAGCGTTTCCCTCAACTGAACCTGGTATCCCTCGATTTCGATTCGGGAGTTTCAGAAGTAAATGTCACCAACCGATTGCTGCTCTTTTTAGACAGTATCACAGAATAGAAGCCGAAAAAGCAGATTCCGTATTTTAGTGAATCTGCTTTTTCTGTTTCGATTATTCTACAAAAAAGCAAAAAAACAGCCGTCATTTTTTTGCAATTCAAGAAATAAATCGTATCTTTGCACACGAATTTTATTGATACATGAAGAAAATGAGTAAAGATACATTAACTCATCAGCTGACAGAGACCATCGACGAGCTTTCTTGCGCCGATTCATTAAAAGGTCTATTCCATCAGCACAGAGACGGAAATCCACTTCCTTCGGGCAAGGCGCTCGAAGATATCATCAATCTGTCTCGCTCCATCCTCTTTCCGGGATATTTCGGCAATTCTTCCGTTAATATCTCCACTATCAAATATCATATTGGAGTAAGAGTAGAGAAACTCTACGAGATGCTTGCAGAACAGATTCTCGCCGGACTCTGCTTCGCCAATGATTGCGAAACTGAGACACAGGCTGATCTACAGCATCAACGTGCCAAGGCTGGCGTTATCGCAGCAAAAGCCATCATGGAGTTTCCAAAACTTCGTAAAATTCTCGCCACTGACGTGGAGGCTGCCTATAATGGAGACCCTGCGGCAATGAGCCACGGAGAAATCATCTCCTGCTATCCTGTCATCAAGGCGATAACCAACTATCGTATCGCTCATGTTCTTCATCTGCTCGGTGTGCCACTCATCCCCCGTATGATGACCGAGCTGGCACATTCAGAGACCGGTATCGATATCAATCCAGAGGCTACCATCGGTCACCACTTCACCATCGACCATGGAACGGGTGTGGTAATCGGAGCCACCTGCATCATCGGCAACAACGTGAAACTCTACCAGGGTGTAACCCTCGGAGCCAAGAGTTTTCCACTCGATAAGGACGGCAACCCTATCAAGGGAATCCCTCGTCACCCTATCCTGGAAGACGATGTCATCGTCTATGCCAATGCTACAATCCTCGGTCGCATCACCATCGGAAAGGGCTGCGTAGTAGGAGCAAACGTATGGGTAACCAAGGATATGCAACCCAAAACAAAGAAATATAGAAAAGAAAAACAAAGTTTATTAGATATAGAATTCAATAATGGAACAGGAATTTGAACTCATTGCCAAGACCTTTATGGGTCTGGAGCCCGTCTTGGCTGAGGAGCTCACCCAGTTGGGTGCCAACAATGTACAGATAGGTCGCCGTATGGTATCTTTCACAGGCGACAAGGAAATGATGTATCGTGCCAACTTCCAGTTGCACACAGCCATCCGTATCTTAAAGCCTATCAAGCACTTCAAGGCTCGTTCTGCCGAAGAAGTGTACGATCAGATTCAGAAGATTAAGTGGGATGACATCTTAGACGTGAAGAAGACATTCTCAGTAGATTCAGTAGTTTACTCCGAGGAATTCCGCAACTCACGCTTTGTTACTTACAAGGTAAAAGATGCTATCGTAGACTGGTTCCGCGAGAAGCAGGGCACACGTCCTAACATCAGCGTATCCAACCCAGATATCCGTCTTAATATCCATATCGCAGAAGATAACGCAACCTTGAGTCTTGACTCAAGTGGTGAAAGCTTACACCGCCGTGGCTACCGCCAGGAGCAGGTTGAGGCTCCATTGAACGAGGTTTTGGCTGCAGGTATGATTCTGATGACCGGCTGGAAGGGCGAATGCGACTTCATCGATCCTATGTGTGGTTCTGGCACCATCGCTATCGAAGCAGCACTTATTGCCCGCAACATCTCTCCTGGTGTATTCCGCAAGGAGTTTGCCTTCGAGAAGTGGAACGATTTCGATCAGGAGCTTTTCGATATGATTTACAATGATGACTCTCAGGAGCGCGAGTTTGAGCACCATATCTACGGTTATGATGTAGATATGAAGGCTGTGAACACTGCCAACCTCAACGTGCGTGCAGCCGGACTGAGCAAGGATATCACCATCGCACAGCAGGACTTCAAGAACTTCACTCAGCCAGCAGAGAAGAGCATCATCGTGATGAACCCTCCATACGGTGAGCGTATCTCTACCCCTAACCTCTTGAATACCTACAAGATGATTGGCGAGCGCTTCAAGAAGGCTTTCGCAGGCAACGAGGCTTGGGTATTAAGTTACCGCGAGGAATGCTTTGAGCAGATTGGTCTGAAGCCATCTATCAAGATTCCTGTATACAACGGAAGTTTGGAATGCGAATTCCGCAAGTACGTGATGTTCGACGGTAAGATGAAGGAATTCCGCTCTGAAGGCGGTATTGTCAAGACCGAAGCCGAGAAGCGCGAAATGGCTCAGAAGCATCGTTTCAAGAAAGAGCGCGAGTTTAAGAAACGCATAAGCGAGGAGACAGAAAACGAGGATGCAGACATCCGCAGCTTCCAGTTCCATAGCCATCGCCTGGAAGACTTTGAAAAGCGCCGCAATGAGATTCGCCGTGGCGGACGAAGCCACGATGATGATGACCGCAAGGGCGGACGCAGCTTCGGCGGAAAGCGTGGCAACGACCGTAACGACAAGCGTGGTGGATTCAAGGGAGACCGTCGCGGTGGTCGTGATTTCGGAGGAAAGCGTGGTGGCAAGCCTAGCTTCAACACCGACTTCGATGATGAGGATTAAAAACTACGCATCAAACCATACAAGACCTTGACGTGGCATTCTGCCACATCAAGGTTTTTATTCATTCAATCAACAAACAAAATAACAATGAATCTAAAGAATTCAATTTATAAATTATCTTTTGCAGCAATGATTTCCATGATGGCAATGAATGCAACCGAGATACAGGCTCAGGGCGTGGTTCCTGCGCAGAAGGGCGAGAAAACCTTCACCCTGGAGGATTTGAACTTCGGTGGCAACAACTATCGCAACATGGTGGCAAAGAACCGCTGGTGTACCTGGTGGGGAAATGAACTCATTCGCCAGGACGTGGAGGCTTGCTATCTCGTGAACAAGGCTACGGGCAAGGAGACCATACTCTTCGGCATCAACGATATCAACCAGTGGATTGCTCCTACCAAGGACATCAAGGTAAGAGCTCTCTACAACGCTCAGTTCCCTTTTGCAGGCAAGAGCATCGTAATGGTAAGCAATGGCAGCAAGACCTACACCATCGACTTCAAGAAGCATAAGCTGCTGAGCGAGATGGAGTTTGAAGATGGCGAGAACCTCCTCGAAGCTAACGCACAGCAGAATGCATTCGCCTATCTGAAGGGCAGCAACCTCTATGTGCGCACCTTCAACGTAGCCAACAATGCCATGACAAGAGAGAAGAAGTCTCACGATTTCCAGATTTCTACAGACGGCAGCCGCTCTATCGTGTATGGTCAGAGTGTTCACCGCGATGAATTCGGCATCAGCAAGGGTACCTTCTGGAGCCCTAACGGCGAACTGCTCGCCTTCTACCGCATGGACCAGAGCATGGTAACAGATTATCCGCAGGTGGATATCCCGGAGATTGATTACTTCAATCATCCTGAGACAGAAACCTGCTGCGCCAAGCCTGCACCAGACAAGTATCCGATGACAGGCGAGACATCGCACAAGGTAACTGTGGGCGTGTTCGACTGCATGACCGGCAAGACCATCTATCTGAAGGCTGGCGATCCTACAGACCGCTACTTCACCAACATCGCATGGAGCCCGGACAGCAAGACCATCTATATGTTCGAACTGAACCGCGACCAGAACGACTGTCGCCTGACAGCCTACAGCGCAGAGACTGGTGAGAAGACAGGTGAACTCTATCGCGAGACCGATGAGAAGTATGTAGAGCCTTGCCACCCAATCCAGTTCCTGCCTTGGGACAATAGCAGCTTCATCATGCAGAGCCGCAAGGATGGCTACAATCACCTCTATCTCTGCACCCTGGGCAAACACGGCAGCCGCATGGCAAGCAACACAGAATCACTCGAAATCAAACAGTTGACTTCCGGTAAATGGGAGGTGATGGAAGTGCTCGGCTTCAACGCCAAGCGCAAGAGCATCATCATCGCATCCAACGAGTGCTCTCCTATCCAGCGTAACATCTTCGTGGTGGATACCAAGACCGGCAAGCGCACCATGATGGACGACTGCGGCAAGGGATGGCACAACGCTACCCTGAGCGAGAACGGTCAGTTTATCTATGACAACTACTCTACCCCAACCGTGCCTCGCAAGATTGCCATCGTAAACACCGAGAACGGCAAGCGCACCGCCTATTTCACAGCCGAGAACCCTTGGAAGGGCTACAACGTGCCTGAATACAGCTGCGGTTCCATCAAGGCTGATGACGGCGTAACCGACCTCTACTGGAGAATGGTGAAACCAGTGAACTTCGACCCCAACAAGAAGTATCCTACTATTATATATGTATATGGCGGTCCTCACGCCCACAACGTGGATGCCCGCTGGAACTACTCTAGCCGTGGCTGGGAAACCTACATGGCAGAAAAGGGCTATCTCCTCTTCATCCTCGACAACCGTGGCAGCGAGAACCGTGGCAAAGCTTTCGAGCAGGCAACCTTCCGCCAGCTGGGTCAGGTGGAGATGAAGGACCAGATGAAGGGTGTAGAGTATCTGAAGACCCTGCCATACGTAGATGCCGACAAGATTGGTGTTCACGGTTGGAGCTTCGGAGGATTCATGACCATCTCATTGATGACCAACTATCCAGACGTATTCAAGGTAGGCGTAGCAGGCGGTCCGGTAATCGACTGGCACTGGTACGAGGTGATGTATGGCGAGCGCTATATGGATACCCCACAGACCAACCCAGAGGGTTACAAGAAGACATCCCTGCTCTATCAGGCTAAGAACCTGAAGGGTAAGCTGCAGATTATCCAGGGCTTGAACGATGTAACTGTAGTACCACAGCATTGCCTCACCTTCCTGAAGGCATGTATCGCAGCAGGTACACAGCCAGATTTCTTCGTATACCCAGGCGAACCTCATAACATGAGAGGTCACCAAAGCACTCACTTGCATGAGCGCATCAGCAATTACTTCTTCGACTATTTGAAGTAAAACTTGCAAAAAAATATATTTTATGTAAATATTTTGCCTAATTCATAGGATTTTAGTAACTTTGCAGCAAGATGGAGAAATTAAGTATCCTAAGGTAAAATATCAGAGGAACAATTAAACGTACAACGATGAAAATATTATTGTTAGGAGGCGGTGGACGCGAGCACGCCTTAGCTTGGAAAATCGCTCAGAGCGAAAAGTGTGAGAAACTTTTTATCGCTCCAGGTAATGCCGGTACTCAGAATGTCGGCGAGAACGTGAATATCAAGGCTGACGACTTCGAGGCTCTGAAGAACTTCGCTGTCGAGAACGGTGTTGATATGGTTGTTGTTGGTCCTGAAGACCCATTGGTAAAGGGTGTTTATGACGACTTCAAAACCGATCCTCGCACCAAGAACATTCCAGTAATCGGTCCTTCAAAGGCTGGTGCTGTATTGGAAGGCAGCAAGGACTTCGCCAAGAAGTTTATGAAGCGCCACAACATTCCTACAGCTCAATACGAAACTTTCGATGGCGAGCATGTAGAGGAAGGTCTTAAATTCCTGGAGACCTTGAAGGCTCCATACGTATTGAAGGCTGACGGTTTGTGCGCAGGTAAGGGTGTTCTCATCCTCCCTACTTTGGAAGAGGCAAAGAAGGAATTCAAGGAGATGCTGGGCGGTATGTTCGGCAATGCTTCTGCACGTGTGGTTATCGAGGAATTCCTGAGCGGCATCGAATGCTCTGTCTTTGTTCTCACAGATGGCAAGAACTATAAGATTTTGCCTGAGGCTAAGGACTACAAGCGTATCGGTGAGCACGATACCGGTTTGAATACAGGCGGTATGGGTAGTGTTACCCCTGTGCCATTCGCTACCAAGGAATGGATGCAGAAGGTAGACGAGCGCATCATCCGTCCTACAGTAGAGGGACTTGCAGAAGAGAACATCGACTACAAGGGCTTCATCTTCTTCGGACTGATCAACGTTGAGGGCGAGCCAATGGTCATCGAGTACAACTGCCGTATGGGCGACCCAGAGACAGAAAGTGTCATGCTCCGATTGAAGAGCGACATCGTAGACCTCTTCGAAGGTGTTGCTGCTGGCGACCTTGACAAGCGCAACATCGAGTTTGATGAGCGTGCAGCAGTCTGCGTCATGCTCGTGAGCGGCGGTTATCCAGAGGCTTACAAGAAGGGCTATCCTATCGAAGGTATCGACAAGGTTGAAGGTTCTGTAGTATTCCACTCCGGTACAACGATGAAGGATGGACAGGTAGTAACCAACGGTGGTCGTGTCATCTGCGTAAGCAGCTACGGCAAGGACAAGGAAGAAGCCTTGAAGAAGAGCTTTGCCGAGGCCCAGAAGATTCAGTTCACCGACAAGTACTTCCGTTCAGACATCGGACAGGACCTTTAAGATAATGAATAATTAATAATTAATAATGTATAAATCTGCAGGACACAATCCTCCTGCTACAACGTACATTATTAATTATACATTATAAATTATTAATAGACATTGATGTTAAGAAAAAAAACTTTTCAAAATAAAGTAGCACCTAGTCGCTACGCACTACCAATCACTGCAACCCTTGCCACCTTGGTTTGGGTTGCAGTAGGTTTTATAGAGGGTAACATTTGGCTTAATTTTGCTTTTACCATCATATCTACATTACTGATGGTAGAACTCAACAACCACAACTCTCTGATGCGTACCTACAGCCGAATGGTTTCGTGCAGTTTTCTGGTACTAGTCACCATGACTTGTCTACCAACCCCATCTTATAAAGCCAATATCGTGTCGATGTGTTTCATCGCCTTCTATCTCATTATATGGAATAGCTATCAGGATAAACGGTCGGCAGGATGGACTTTCTATGCCTTTACCTGTATCGGACTCGCTTCGATGGTATTCATACAGATAGGTTATTTCTTACCGATATTATGGCTGATGATGATGGTATTCACCAATTCCTTCAGTATCAGAAACTTATTTGCCTCACTCATCGGAATCATCATACCTTACTGGTTCTCGGCAGGATACTATGCCTATACCAACAACATCGATGGACTTGTCAGCCATTTATCAGAATTCATCAACTATCATGAGTTGTTTGATTATTCAAGGGTAACCGACCATGAAGTCGTCAACCTGATATTCATCACCATTCTGGGCATTATCGGTTCCATCCACTTTCTGCACACAGCATATGCTGACAAGATTCGTACGAGAATGATATACGAGTCGTTCACCATGGTGAACTTCGTGAGCCTCGCCTTCATCATCCTGCAGCCTCAGCACATCAAGGAGTTAAGCAGCATCATGATAGTAAACACGGCACCACTCATCGCTCACTTCATCACCTATACCAAGGGAAAAATAACCAATATCATGTTTATCACGATGCTCGTGATGACTGTCTTGATATTATTATACAATATATTCATTCCTGAAACTGTATTATTACAGGCAGTTCAAGGATTAAGTATCCACGGATAAAGTTTGATGTGTTGAAACGCTGCATCAGACCTATTAAATGACGAATTGACAATGAGTTGGATTATCAGTTTCTTAATCGACTGGGGCTATTGGGGCATGCTTGCTGCAGCTTTTCTGGCAGGTTCTTTCTTCCCATTCAGCAGCGAGGCAGTAATGGCAGGCTTGCAGGCAGCTGGACTAGAGCCTCTCCCCCTCGTTATCTACGGTAGCATCGGCAATGTGCTTGGTTCCATGTTCAACTACGGTGTGGGCAGAATGGGTAAGATGGAATGGATAGAGAAATACCTGCATGTGAAGAAAAAAAGTCTGGATAAGGCTGAACGTTTCATGGCAGGCAGAGGCGCCTGGATGGGATTCTTCGCCTTTCTCCCACTATTGGGAAGTGCCATCACCATCGTTTTAGGCTTGACAAGAGCCAATATTCCGATTTCGATACTCAGTATCACCATCGGAAAAGTACTAAGATATGTTTTACTGGTCTATGGACTGAGTTTTATCGTTTAATTATGAAGAGATTTTTATACCTTATTATAATATGCACCCTAATGGTTGGCTGCAAAAGCAACCAGCAAAAGGCTGGCATGGCTGAAAGTAATGCCAAGCCTACTGTAACCGTTACCATCCCTCCCTACCAATACTTCGTAGATAAGATTGCCGGAGACAAGGTAGATGTCAACGTAATGGTATCGAATGGTAACAACCCTGAAACATACGAGCCAAACGCCCAGCAGATGATGGAACTCTCCAATAGTGCACTCTATCTGAAAGTGGGCAGCATCGGCTTCGAGCAGACTTGGATGAAGAAACTGCAGGACAACGCTCCCGACATGAAGGTGATTGATACCTCTGTAGGCATCAAGCCTGCCCAAACACCTGGCGGCAATATCGACCCACATGTATGGATGAGTTGCAAAAACGCCCGCATCATCGCCAGCAACATGCTCAAGGCACTCTGCGAACTGGAGCCAAAACACAAGACTTTCTTCGAGAAGAACTACAAATCGCTGCTCAGCATCATCGACAAGAGAGACAGCACCATCAAGGAAAGTTTCAAAGAGAACCCAGATTTGGTACGCAAGTTTGTGATTTATCACCCTATCCTTACCTACTTTGCCCGTGACTACCAGCTTGAGCAGCTAGCTATAGAGGAAGAAGGAAGGGAGCCAAGTGCCGCCCAGCTGAAGAGCCTCATCAAGAGAGCAAGAAAAGAGAAGATCAAATATTGCCTCATACAAGCAGAGTTTGCCAATCGCAACACCAATACATTCATCAACGAGAGCCACACCAAGCCAATGAATATCAACCCATTGCAAGGCGAATGGAACTGGGCGATGCAGGAAGCTTCATTGGCTGTACAAGGCAAGGAAATTGTGGTAGGCAAATAAACTATACTTCTGCTGGTGCTACCCAGCCTGGCGGTTAAATTTAAAGAACAATAACTAATCATAAAGTTCAATGTTCAAAGTTCAAAGTTCAAAGTTAATAGAGATTAAGCATCTATCCGCCGGATACGACGGCAAACAGGTGCTCCACGACATCAATCTCACCGTCTATCAAAACGATTATCTTGGCATCATCGGACCAAACGGTGGTGGCAAGACTACCCTCATGCGCCTCATTCTGGGACTGATGAAGCCAACAGAAGGAAGAATCAGATATTATAAAGATGGGCAGGAAGTCAAGGAAATCCGAATGGGCTATCTCCCACAATACAACTCCCTCGACAAACAGTTCCCTATCTCCGTCTACGAAGTGGTGCTCTCTGGCCTCAGCAAGACCAAGAGTCTCTTTTCGAGATACACCCAGGCGCAGCATCAGCAGGTACTCGATTGCCTCGAGCGTATGCAATTGATGGAATTCAAGGACCGCCACATCGCAGCCCTCAGCGGTGGACAGCTGCAGCGAGTCCTCCTCGCCCGGGCTATTGTCTCAAAGCCGGATGTAGTAATCCTCGATGAGCCAAACACCTATATCGACCGCAGATTTCAAAAGCAGATGTACGAGATGCTGGAGCAAATTAACAAGGAATGCACCATCATCATCGTGAGCCACGACATTGCCGAAGTGCTTAATAATGTGAAGCACATCGCCTGTGTGAACCATCATCTGCATTACCACGATACAGCAGATATGCCTAGAGAAAAACTGGAAGAACATTTTCTAAATGTTTAGGTAGATAATATAATAATGCCTAAAAAACAAGAATAAACTTCAAGATTATCTCATCTTTTTAGTATCTTTGCAACGATTTATACACTTTAACAAAGAAATATAATACATTAAAGTTTAAACAATAATGAAACAGTACAAATTGGTGGACAATATCTTTGGATGGGTCGCATTCATCATTGCGGCTTTTGTTTATTGTTCCACGATTGAGCCGACAGCCAGTTTCTGGGACTGTCCTGAGTTTATTACAACTGCCTACAAGCAGGAAATCGGTCACCCACCAGGGGCACCGTTCTTCATGCTCTTGGGCAATTTCTTCACACATTTCGCCAGCGATACCACTCAGGTGGCTAAGATGGTGAACATGATGAGCGCACTCCTCAGTGCCGTCTGCATCATGTTCCTCTTCTGGACCATCACCCATTTGGCTCGCAAGCTTATCATCGGTGACTGGAAGGAGATGACCACCGGCAAACTGATTGCCATTGAAGCATCCGGTATGGTGGGCGCACTCATCTATACCTTCAGCGATACCTTCTGGTTCTCAGCTGTTGAGGGTGAGGTATATGCCTTCTCTTCTGCCTTTACCGCTGTGGTATTCTGGTTGATTCTGAAGTGGGAAGACCATGCCGATGAACCTCATAGCGACCGCTGGCTCGTACTCATCGCTTATATGACAGGTCTGAGTATCGGTGTGCACTTGCTTAACCTGCTCTGCATCCCAGCCATCGTATTGGTTTATTACTACAAGAAGGTACCTCAGGCAAATTTGAAGGGTTCGCTCCTGGCGTTGTTCCTCTCATTCCTGGTAGTAGTTGCCGTATTGTATGGTGTGGTTCCAGGTATCATCACCGTAGGCGGATGGTTTGAGCTGTTCTTCGTCAACGTGCTCGGTTGTCCATTCAATACCGGTGAAATCGTCTATATCATCTGCCTCGTAGCCTCTGTTATCTGGGGTATCTACGAGACATACAATGCCTCAGAAAAGAACGAGAAGAAGCAGAACATCGCCTTCGTTCTCGGCTTCGGTATGCTCGGCATTCCTTTCTATGGATATGGCTGG
>ULXY01003885.1_pt1 | contig 13569 bp, 9 predicted proteins | sample 1961741 | NCBI WGS metagenome assembly ULXY01 (sample SAMEA4835851, study PRJEB28245) | human gut metagenome | biome: gut microbiome; material: fecal sample | place: Denmark | collected 2008
GACACCAACAGCCCCATTTTCTTCAGCTCCGTCAGCAAATAGCGGAAATCCTTGCGGATCAGCGGCTCGCCGCCGGTCAGCAGCAGGAACAGCATGCCCCGGCTGCGGGCCTCCTGGGCGATGGCCAGCCATTCGTCGGCAGTAAGCTCCCGGCCCCGGCGCTGCTGCTCCTCCGCCGTCAGGTGGACGTAGCACATTTTACAGTTGAAGTTGCACCGGGCCGTCAGCTCAAAATTCCCGGCCAGGGGCGTTCCGGACCGGCAGGCCCTGGCGTGCAGGTACGATGACAGCCGGGGCTCCGTGCTGCTGAATTCCATTTCAGGTCCTCCTTAATGCTTCTTCCAGCGCCCGGACGGCGCTCTCATCCGCCCGGCAGTCCAGCTGCCGGACGGGTACGTTGGTAACCAGCCGGGCCGCCAGCTCCGTCATCCGCGCGGCGGAGGCGGGGTCCCACTGGTAATAGGCGCACTGACTCAGCACCCGGGCAAAGGCCTCCTGGGGCCGGATATCCGTCACCCGGCTCTCCGGGGCCTGATGCAGCAGCACCACCGCCCGCAGCGGCGCAGTGACGTTCCGGCAGATGCCGGAGGTACCGGCATACATGACGCCGCTGACGGTCCCGGTGTCGGGCCGGACCAGGGCCCGGTCGCCATTGACGGTCTGCGCGGCCCCATAGCGCTGCCACAGGGCGGCCTGGGTGCTTTTTCCGATGCCGCTGGGGCCGGAGAACAGGATGCCCTCCCCCTGGCGGGTGACGATATAGGCGCTGTGCAGCACCAGCATCCCGGCATCCGCCAGGATGTCGAACAGCCCCGCCGACTCCAGCACCACCCGGGCCGACGCACCGGTCCGGTAGCTCTCGGCGAACACCAGGTCCGTATGGCCGGGGCGGGTCTCGGCGTAGGTGAACTGCGGCGTTCTGCCGGGAGCGCTGTAGCGCTGCAGGGTGCAGCGGGCGCTGCCGGTGTACCAGCGGTATAGCGGCCCCTGGCGCAGGGCGTTCTGAGGCGGGTCGGGTACCCGGGCGCTGAAGGTCAGTCGGACGGTATGGTCCGCCGGTTCTCCCGCCCCTACCCGGAAGGGCTCGCACATAGGCGAGTCCGCGATGGACGAATCCGCCTCCAGGACGAAGGTCATGCCGCCGAAGCGGTACAGCTTACGGGGCATAGGTCACGAAAAGCAGGCGGCTGGAGTCCTGGCTGTAGTGCCCGGCGTAGCAGGTCCGGGTCTCGCCGGGGCCCAGGTCCGTCAGCCCGGCGCGATAGGTAATGCCCCCCAGCAGCAGGTCGCCGCTGGCGTTTTTGTAGTAGACATAGACCTGGGACATGGCGGCGTCGGAGCGGTTGGTAACGGTGATGCCGTTCTGGGACGCGGCCACCTCCAGCACGTCGTCGTGCATGGAGGGCGTCTCGCTGAAGGGGGCATAGGTGGTCACGGCGGCGGTAAGCTCCGCCGGTTTCTCCGGCAGGGTCTGGCGGCTGAGCTCCATGGCCTGGACCGTCTCCCCAGGCAGCAGGGTGGTGATGTCAAATTCGTAGCACTCCCCGCCCCGGGTGAGGGTGATGTGGGCGTACTGCACGCCGGTGGAGCCGGTGTTCTTCACGCGGATGCAAAACACGTCGGACACGGTCTCGTCGCTGCCGTCCTCCACAAACAGGCCGGCATAGCGCCCGGTGCTGACGATCTCCAGGTCATTGCCGATGGCCACGCCGTCCAGCTTGGAGGGCTCCGGGGCCAGGCCGTACTGGTCGGGCTGGGCGGGCTGCTTTTTGCCGCACCCGGCGCACAGCAGCACCAGGGCCAGCAGCAGGGCGGCGCACTTGATGGTTCGTTTCATACATTGCTCCTTTGCAAAGAGCCCCGCCCCATGGGGGCAGGGCTCTTTCGGCGTATTAGGTTGGGTCAGGAATTGAAGAGGCTGTTTCCATCGGTAGGATGATGATAGCAGTATCCGCCAGTTCCATCATCAACACCAGGGGCTGTGCAGACGCCCGTCATATCACTGAGAAACAATACTCTGCTGCCGATATCAATGCCGCATGTACCCGCCGCAGGGGTATGAGTCGGGTTCCCGCAGGTGCCTGCGATATTCGTGCTCAACTCGAAGCTCTCGAAGCTGACGATAGGTGATACATAGGATTTCATGGTTTCGATTGCTCCTTTCTCAGAACCACCAGTTCCACCAGGTGGTGGGCTTCACCGTCAGGGTGGCGGTGACCGCTTCGCTGGCGGTACCTTCCGCATTCACTGCGCAGACTGCGTAGTCCGTGGTCTGGGCGGGAGCGGCGATGGTGTAGGTGAATACGTGATAGGTGACCTTGGGAGACCACCAGCCCCAGCCGGTGCGCTGGGTGCGGGTAGTGTAGCCGGTGATAGACTGACCGTCCACCGTGATGCTTTCCACGTCCGCGGAGGTCTTCACCGTCAGGGTAGCCCGCTTACCGGCGCGGACCGCCCGGCCCCAGTCGGCCTCAAAGGTCTCCGGGCTGAAGGTGGCCACCGGCGCGGTGAACAGGGCCTGGACCATAGCAACGGCGTTGGCCTGCTCTTTAGCCGTCATCTCCTCCAGCGTCACTTCTTTATGGTTCTTGTCATTAAAGGTGATCTTCAGATTGGTCAGGGACAGGATGCCATCGCCGGTGTTGGTGATGGTGAACTGCTCGCCGGCATTGGCAATCTGATAGTACATCTCCGTGGCAGTGGAAAGGCCACCCAAAACAATGTCCGTTTCATTCACATTCAGGTTAGCCGTACCCTTGGGGGCCTTGGCGCCGATCTGGATGCTGGCGATTTTGTCATTGGCCGGAATCTTGAAGGTAATGGCCTGGCCCTTCATCAGGTAGACCTCGTTGTTGGGGCCATAGTTGGCGTACTCCGCAATCGTGGCATCTTTCTTGCCGTCGATGAACACAACGCCCTTATTGGTCTCTGCCGTCTTGGCAAGCTCGTCGCGGAGCTTGATATACTGGGGATAGCCCTCGTTGTCCTGGGTGTAGCCCGCATACTCACCCATGGGGTCATAGATGCGAACGGCGTCCAGCCAGAAGCTGTACTGGTTCTTACCGCTATTCTTGTCATAATTCATGTCGAAGAACGAGTTGTAGAACACCTCGATAACAGCGGTATATTCGCCATAAGGCAGATCATTTACCTTCATGACAGGAATCTGGTAGATAGCATTTTCCTTGCCATCCTTGACAATTTCCCACTTTTTGGTTTCTTGGTTGTACGTGTAGCCATAATAATTGTTTACCAAATAGCTATGTACAGGCTTGCTGCCCTCGGTCTTAGAACCCTTATAGACATCAACAACAATCGCGCCGGAGGTGTTGTCCGTCAGGGAGATGATGTCGAAGCCGGTGCCCTTGAAGGTGAACTGGGCGGTGGGCCAAGCGGAGGTGGTGTCACCCTCCCAATTTGCGGCCATGTTGGCGGTCACGGTGACCTTGTGGGCGGTGCCCATGGAGAGCATAGAGGAGCTGTTGTAGGCATCGTCTTTGCCGTAGATGCCGCTGCTGCCCAGCTGCTCCAGGGCCTGGGTGGCAGATTTCTGCTCATCAGTCGCAGTACCCACGATGCTCCACTGTGCATCCTTAGCCGCGCCCGTGCCGTTCGTAAAGGTCGCCAGGCTGTCCTCATAGTACACATTGCTGGCGGGGATGATGGTGAGGGTGAAGCTGGCTTCGCCAATCTTATCCGTACTGGCATTGGTACCAGTGTATCTGACGGTAATGTTATCCTCGCCGTCGATGGTTTTGGTCAAGCGATAGATAATATTGTTGTTCTCGTCAACTGAAAGGTCCGCATACTTCGTGCTGTGAGCAATCTGCACTGTCTTAATAGGAGCGCCGCTCAAGTTGGCACTGACATCCGCAGGTGCAATTTTCAGCGGCAGACCGAAATCCACCACAAACGTCGCGGTGCTGGTAAATGTGTAATACAGCCAGACTTCCTTATTAACGTCATTAACCTTCTTCGTTTCGACCTTCACACACGTATAGGTACTATAGCGATACTGGGCGTCAATGGGCAAATTCGTCAGGTCCGCTGTGATGGTCAGCGTTCTGCCTTCGGCATTCACCACTTCGCTGTTGCGAAGCTCACCCTTCCAGGGATTGTTCAGCTGAATGCCGTCCTTGAACGCCATGTCGTGTCCGGCTTCGTTATTAACATTAATAAAGTATTTATAGAACTCTTCACCCGTGTTTTGCACAACGTAGTGGACGCTGAGAGAATCCGTCTTTACCTTTGCGCGAATGTAGTAGGTGATCAGGGCGCCGTGTTTGTTATAAATCTCCACACCGCGAACATAGGGATTGCCGCCGATCGTGCAACCGGAATAATCGCTCTTGGCACCAGAAATTGACGTATACGCATCCAGATTGCTGTTTGTCTTGGTCTTTTCGTCAATGGCCCAGACGATCTGCTCTGTGCCGTCATACGTATAGCCACTATTTGCCGTGCTAGAAGTCAGCTTAGATGAGGCGTTATCGTTCGTCATGGTTACAGTGACCATGTAGATTTCATAGTCGCTGGTATTCACGCCGCGGAAATTATTCAGCTTGCGGTACTTCACGCCATTCTGGGTACCGACTGCTGAACTATCGCTGGCACAGTGGAACGCCATGGTCTCATCTACCGGGAACCCACTTGGTACCCGATTGCCATTCTCGTACTTCACAGCAAAGTCCAGAAGGACAAAGTCAGTACCCACCTGTTCGTTGTACTTCGAACCATTCTTGGGTTCGCCCCAGTCTGCAATGTCCGTCGTGACCTCTTTGGTGATTTCCGTGCGAATCATGTAATAGGCCGCCAGCTGCTCTCTACAGCTGCTGTAAGTTCCGGTGGAGCCCTCGCCGGTTACCTTTGTCCACGCTTTCCGGTCATTGGAAACCGCCCACTCGCCGCCCCAGTAGCGGACGTAGTTAAACTCGTCTCCGGAATTGGAGTAGTCAGTCTGCCATACTTGCTGAATATTTCCGGAATTATGGATATGGCCGCTCCAGAGCACCAGGTTCTGCTTAGGAGAATTATTTGTTTGCTTATCAATATACCGCGTGCCGCCATATTCGTAGCGGGCAAGGGGCTCGGTCAAGCCGATGGCTTCCTTCAGTGTGACGCCCTGTTCGCCATAGGCCTTCCCTGCGTCCACGCTGACATAGTTGACGTACCCCGTCGAACCATTCCAGCCAGAGCCAGTTTTCGTCGAACTGGTCTTGTCAACCTGGATGGTGTTGTTGGTAATCCACAGCTGAATGGGGAGCGCTTTCACGCTGTCCAAGTTCTCGGCGACGACATTGATGGTATACCGCACGGTCCCTACGGTCACATATGTAGTGCCGGTCTTTTTACCGGTGAAGGTCACCGTGGTGGATGCCGGGGTAGGATCACTGCTCTTGGTGTAGACATTGACCGACGTATTGTACTTCGTACTGCTATTAATCACCGTCACATTAGCTGCGGAATCTGTAGTAGAGTAGCCCCAGTAATAGGTAGTAGTTTCATCCCACCACCAACCCGTCGTCTCATACTTGCCGTACACCGGATAATACTTAATATTATCATCCGTGTAGTAGTAGTCAGTTTTCGTCCAACTACTTTCGTATTTCGCCAAGTCCCCCGCCATGACCGTTTTCTGGTTATACAATTGCTCGTCCGTGCCGGTGACCGTCACGGCGGCGATATCGGGATTCTCGGTGACATAGGTATTCCCGGCGTAGTTTGCGCCCGTGATGGTGTCGCTGTAGGTCTTGCCAACAGTGACGGTAACCGTGCGATTCTCCGTGACATCAGGGTCTGTCCTCTCCGCCGCCAGATACAGGCCCATCTCCGAGAAATGAGGGGCGGTGAAGGTAACCTTGTCATCTGCCACCGTAACCTCGGTCAGCGTTACGGTCTTGCCATCCGTGATGATATAAGCACCGATCCGGTCCTTGTGGGCAGTCCACTCCGCCGGAACCGGCAGGGTAACAGTTCCCTGGCCGCGATAGGGCTCACCATCCACAGAGGGAGTCACATCATAGGCGACGAATTCCACACCCTGGTCAAAAACGGCCTGGGAATTCTCCACCTTGGAGACAGCCAGCGTCAGATTCTGGCCGGCCTTCAGATTCACCGTCACACTGACCTTCAGCTCCGCATCCGCTGCCGTCTTGGATTCGGTCGGTTCGGCAGGGTCGGGGCCGGTGGGTGTCGTGGTCACTTCGGTGAAGAAGGACTTGTTGCATGTCTGCTGGGCCAGCGTCTTGATGTGCGTTTCGACATTGGCCATGTTCACGTTCGCACTGGGATTGTCGCACCAGATGGCGTTCATGCAGCCATAGTTTGTCTGATAGTCGCCGTCCGTCACATTGCACTTGCTGTACTGGCCCGTCATATTGCTCTTGGACCACTCCGCGCCATACCAGCCGGTGGATTCGTTGCCAATCACATAGTACCACTTATTGTGCGTATTGATAATGCGGAAGTTCTTCGATGCAAGCGCAGACGCAGGAGCATACTTGTTGGCGCTGGCATCCCAATAGCAGATAACGATATCCGTATCAAAATCCTCGGTCGTGGTCTTATTCTGATAATAGAAGCCATCGTTAAATGCCATGACAGTAAAGCCATAGCCCTTCACCATAGCGGCCAGGCTATTGACAAAGGTGGCGTATGCCGTGTACTGCTCCGTGGACATCGAAGCAAAGCCGCACTCGTCCGCCGCAATGTTAAAGTACTTGCTGGAGCCGTACTTTGCAAAGTATGCCACATACTTCTCCATCAGTGCCTTTACGAAGGCAAGGCTTGCCGTGTCCGTGGGATTGATTGCCCAGTTCACGCTGGTGCCGCTCGTAGTCGGCGTAGTGTAAACAACATTCAGGCCCAGTGTCTGCATTCCGCGAATCACCGCCTGAAGGTGACCCGGTGCGTCGAACATGGGGATGATCCCAATCTTTTTCTCCCGGGCATAGTCGATCAGCTGCTGCATCTCGGACTGGGTCAGCTCATTGGTCCCGGCATCATAAAATTTCTGGTTGCCCTGCTTAATGGCGCTGGTGACCTTGTCACTGGCATACGTCGTGCCATTCACTTCCACGGACATATCGTCCAGCAGGAAGCGCAGGCCATCGTTGCCGAAGGCTAACTCCACATGGGTATAGTTGCTTTCGGCGGCGTAGTCGATCATCTGCTTGATCTGATCGACGGTGAAATACTTTCTGCCGCAGTCCAGGTGGAAAATGCGCAGGAACTCGCTGTCCTGGGTCGCGGCCTTGTCCTCGCCCGCCTGGGCGCTGGCCGAGGTGGCGAATGCGGAGATGGGCAGCAGCCCGATCATCAGAATCACCGCCAGAATCAGCGACAGCAATCTCTTCCGCGGAGATCGTGTTTGCGTTTGGTTCATTTTGTTCATTCCTTTCCTTTGTATGTGATTTTCCATTGCCCTGTACGAGGGGCTGCGGAGACCTCCCCCGCACGTTTTCAGGCGCTCTGATTCAGAATCTTTTTTAAGCCCTTCTTCGCGCTTTTGCAACAGTAAATTTGCCGATTCCGCAAGAAAATATAATCCTCCCTGCGTCATTTTCACGGCGGCGGAGCGAGAGGCGGCTTTTTTGCATAGAGACGCGCCATCGGGCGCATAATAAGGCCGAACGCGGAAATTTTGCAACTATTTCTTGCAGGAGGAAACCATATGGTCAAGGATTTTATCGACACCAACGACTTTTCGGCGAAGGAGCTGCTGGACATGATCCAGCTGAGCCTGTCCATCAAGGACGCCATCCGGGGCGGCTATTACCCGCCGCTGATGAAAAACAGGAACCTGGGCATGATCTTTCAGCAGTCCTCCACCCGGACCCGGGTGTCCTTTGAGACGGCCATGAGCCAGCTGGGGGGCCACGCCCAGTATCTGGGCCCCGGCATGATCCAGCTGGGCGGACACGAGACCATCGGCGACACCGGACGGGTGCTGAGCTATCTGGTGGACGTGGTCATGGCCCGGGTCATTGAGCACCGCACCATCGTGGACCTGGCGGAGGCGTGCTCCATTCCGGTGCTCAACGGCATGTCCGACTATAACCACCCCACCCAGGAGATCGGCGACCTGTGCACCATGGCGGAGAACCTGCCCCGGGGCAAGAAGCTGTCGGACTGCAAGGTGGTGTTCGTGGGCGACGGCACCCAGGTGTGCGCGTCCCTGGGCTTCATCACCACCCATCTGGGCATGAAATTCGTCCACTACGGCCCCAAGGGCCATCAGCTGACCGACGGCCATCAGGCCATCATGGAGCGCAATTGCCGGGAAAGCGGCGGCAGCTTCCTGGTCACCGACGACCGCAGCGCCGTCCGGAACGCGGACTTCATCTATACCGACGTGTGGTACGGCCTGTATGAAAACGAGATGCCCAAGGAGCAGCGGGTGGAGGTGTTCCACGACTATCAGGTGAACCGGGAGCTGATGAGCCTGGGGGCCATCGGGTGCAAGTTCCTGCACTGCCTGCCTGCCACCCGAGGTGAGGACGTCACCGACGAGGTGGCCGACTCCGCCGCCTCCCTGTGCTGGGAGCAGGCCGGCAACCGCCTGACGGCCATGCGGGGCCTGCTGGTATACTTCACCCGGTGCCGCCAGAGGCACACGGAGCTGGAGATGGCCGCCGCCCGGGAGCAGCTGGAGCGCTTTATGGCGGACCGGGGCCTGAGCTGACATGGAAAAACGCAAATTTCGGCTGGCGGACGTGGTGCTGTCCGTCATCTGCGTGGTGTTTGTGGCGGAGGCCGCCGCCCCGGTGGCCTCCATCGGCAACAGCCAGTATTTCTGGTGGCTGTTCATGATCGCGGCGTTTCTGCTGCCCTATGGGCTCATCTCCTCGGAGCTGGGCACCGCCTTTCCCGGGGACGGCGGCCTGTACGACTGGATCCACACGGCGTGGCCCGACTCCCGCTGGGGCGCCCGGGCCTCGTGGTACTACTGGATCAATTTCCCTCTGTGGATGGCATCCCTGGCGGTCATGTGTCCGGAGCTGCTGGGGTATGTGTTCGGCTGGCAGCCGGGGCCGGTGTGGTCCCTGCTGATCCAGCTGGCGTTTATCTGGATCGTCACCGTGGTGGCCTTTTATCCGGTGTGCGACAGCATCATCATCCTGAACCTCAGCGCTGCCATCAAGATTCTGCTGGCGGTGACGGTGGGGGTGCTGGGCATCGTGTATGTGGCGAAAAATGGCTTTGTCAACGACATGACGGCCCGGACCTTCCTGCCGTCCTTCGACCTGGACAGTCTGTCGTATATCTCCGTCATCATCTTCAACTTTCTGGGCTTTGAGGTGGTATGCACCTATGCCGGCAGCATGGCGGACCCCCGGCGGCAGATCCCCCAGGCCATCGTTGCCGGCGGCATCGTCATTGCGGCCATTTACCTGTTTTCGGCCTTCGGCATCGGGGCCGCCGTGCCTACCCGGGACATCAGTGTGGACTCCGGCCTCATCGATGCCGTATCCCTGATGACCGGCGCCACCGGCGGCGTGCTGGTGGGCATTGTGGCCCTGCTGTTTCTGGTAACGCTGTTCGGCAACATGATCTCCTGGTCCATGGGCGTCAATTCCACCGCCGCCTATGCCGCAGAGCGGGGAGATATGCCCGCCGTGTTCGCCCGGCGGCGGAAGGACAACCAGATGCCCGTGGGCTCGGCGCTGGTCAGCGGGATCGTAGCCTCGGCGGTGTGTCTGCTGGGAGCTGCCATCCAGGCGGTGAGCCCGGATTCCTCCCTGTTCTGGAGCTTCTTCGCCCTGAACCTGGTGATGCTGCTGCTGAGCTATCTGCCGGTGTTTCCGGCGTTTCTGGCCCTGCGGCAAAGGTTCCCGGATGCGGAGCGGCCCTTCCGGGTACCGGGAGGCGGCGGCTTTCTCAAATGCCTGGCCTACGTCCCCATGGCGCTCATCGCCCTGTCCATCGTATTCACCGCCGTCCCCCTGTCCACGGACCGGGAGACGCTGGCCACCATTCTGCCCATTACCGTGGGCTCCATCATCAGTGTGCTGCTGGGCGAGCTGCTCATCGCCGTCCGGCGGCGGCATCACCCCATATCAGGAGGATAACAGCTATGGCAAAACGAATCACAGGAACCACGCCCCGGCAGGACGGGTATCGCATGCCCGGGGAATTTGAGGAGCAGAGCGGCGTATGGATGCTGTGGCCCCAGCGGCCCGATAACTGGCGCGGCGGAGCCAAGCCCGCTCAGCAGGCATTCATTGACGTAGCCCGGGCCATCGCCCGGTTTGAGCCGGTGACGGTATGCGTGAATCCCGACCAGTTTCAGAATGCCCGGGCCCGCCTGCCGGAGGACGTGCGGGTGGTGGAGATGACCAGCAACGACGCCTGGGTCCGGGACTGCGGCCCTACCTTTGTGAAAAACGACCAGGGCGGTCTGCGGGCAGTGGACTGGACCTTCAACGCCTGGGGCGGCCTGTACGACGGGCTGTACTTTCCCTGGGATCAGGACGACCTGGTGGCCCGGAAGATCTGCGAGCTGGAGGGGGTGGACAGCTACCGCACCGACGATTTTGTGCTGGAGGGCGGGTCCATCCATGTGGACGGTCAGGGCACTGTGCTGACCACGGAGATGTGCCTGCTGTCCCCGGGACGGAACCCGGAGCTGAGCCGCCGGGATATTGAAGAAAAGCTCTGCGGCTATCTGGGGTGCGAGAAGGTCATCTGGCTGCGGGACGGCATCGACCCCGATGAGACCAACGGCCATATTGACGACGTGGCCTGCTTCGTGGCCCCGGGCGAGGTGGCCTGCATCTGGACCGAGGACCCGGAGAACCCCTTCTATCAGGCGGCCCAGGACGCCTTCCGCACCCTGAGCCAGGCCACCGATGCCAAGGGCCGCCGCCTGACGGTGCACAAGCTGTGCCTGACGAAAAAGCCCTGCTATCTGGAGGGGGCAGAGACCATCGACGCCGTGGAGGGCACCGCCCCCCGGGAAAACGGCGAGGTCAGCATCGCCTCGTATATGAACTTTCTCATCGTCAACGGGGCCGTTATCGCCCCCCAGTACGGTGACGAAAACGACCGGCTGGCCATCCAGCAGCTGCAGCAGATGTTCCCGGACCGCCAGATCGTGGGGGTCCAGACCCGGGAGATCGCCTTCGGCGGCGGCAACATCCACTGCATCACCCAGCAGCAGCCCAAGGCGTAACGCCGCCCAGGCGGCATAAACTTGCTCCCCCATGCGGACGGCAGCGTCCTGCATGGGGGAGTACATTTCTTTTTGCAGCGGGGTTCTATGCGTGGTATTCCGGGCCTCTGCCCTGGTAGATATCCTGCATTTCCCGGTCGATCTCGCTGATGGCGTCGGAGCACAGGCGCAGGCGCGCCGCGTCGTCAGGGGAAAAGTCCCGCTGCGACTTATAGCGCAGCTCATGCTCCAGGCTGGCCCACATGTCCATGGCAATGGTACGCAGCTGGATCTCCACCGGCAGATGCAGCGTTCCCTCAGAGATCACGATGGGCACATCGCAGATCAGGTGCAGGCTTCGGTAGCCGGACTCCTTGGGCTGCTGGATGTAGTCCACCTCCCGGATGATCTTGAAATTCTCATTGCGGGCCAGCAGACTGCGGAGATAGTAGATATCGTCCAGATAGTTGCAGATAACCCGGACGCCGGCTACGTCCTGGATGTGGGCATAGATATTGTCGATGGTGACCTCAAACCCCCGGCGCTTCAGCTTTTCCACGATGCTGTCCACGGTTTTGATGCGGTACTCGATATGGTGGATGGGAGAGTGGTCGTACAGGCTGGCAAATTCCTCGTCCAGGATCTCCAGCTGGGTGACGGCGACCTTCAGAGCGCTGCGATACAGGTGATTCACCCGTACCATGCCCTGGGCCAGCTCCTGCTGCTCCGGCGTGCCCCCCTGGGGAATGTGGATATCCTTCAGCCGGATGGTGCCGCTCTTCTCGATCATCATGAAAAAGATGCGCCTCCTTGTTCTCGTTTGATCCTTTGTTATGATTATAACATAGACCTATGACAGGAGTGTGAATAAAAAGCAAAATCTGCCGTAGAAAAATCCCGTCATTTTTCGTCATTTCGCCAAAGTCTGCCGTTTGCGCCGGGAGCCCTTTTGTGGTATCATAGGAAAAGCGAAAAAAAAGGGGGGACGGCGCATGCATATTCGTGAGCATCTGCGCACGGTGGGACGCCACCGGCGGCTGGTGCGGCATTACTGCCTGCGGCTGGGGCTGGTGTGGCAGGGACTGACCCACGATCTGAGCAAATACAGCCCCACGGAGTTCTGGCGCAGCGCCAAATATTACCAGGGATACCGCAGTCCCAACGACCAGGAGCGCCTGGAAAACGGCGTAAGCCTGTCGTGGCTGCATCATAAGGGCCGCAACCGCCATCACTTTGAGTACTGGATCGACTACTGCCTGCGGCCGGACGGCAGCGTATACATGGGCGGGTGTAAAATGCCCAAGCGCTATGTGGCGGAGATGTTCTGCGACCGCATCGCTGCCTGCCGGGTGTACCAAGGGGAAAAATATACCGATGCATCGCCCTATGACTATTACCAGGGCTCCAAGGGGCACATTCTCATCAACCAGGAGACCAGCGACCTGCTGGACCGGTGGCTGCTGCTGCTGAAGAAGCAGGGCGAGGATGCGGCCTTCCCGCAGATCCGCCGGGAGCTGAAGGACCCGACGTATTAAGCTGCGGAGCAAGTCAAGCCATGATCCCCGCCTCCTGCACCGGCAAGGGCAAATCATAAAAATCGGCACCTGCTTTTTGAGGCAGGTGCCGATTTCTGTTACCGGATCATGCGCTTGAATTTTTGGCGTAAGTGGCGCAAGTTTGGCGTAAATCCGCTTTTGCGTATCCAAAAAACCAAGCAATTTCAACGGTTTGCGGCGTCTATTAATACATGCCGCCCATGCCGCCCATATCGGGAGCGGGGGCTGCGGGAGCCGCGGGCTGGGGCTTGTCGGCCACCAGGGACTCGGTGGTCAGCACCATGCCGGACACGCTGGCGGCGTTCTCCAGAGCGGAGCGGGTCACCTTGGCGGGATCCACGATACCGCTGGCGATCATGTCGCAGTACTCCTCCTTGTAGGCGTCGAAGCCGAAGCCGTTCTTGCCGGAGGTGCGGACCTTCTCCAGGATCACGGAGCCGTCCAGGCCGGCGTTGGCGGCAATCTGGCGGATGGGCTCCTCCAGAGCCTTGGCCACGATCTGCACGCCGGTCTTCTCGTCGCCCTCGGCATCGGCCAGCAGGGCGGTGACAGCGGGGATCACGTTGACAAAGATGGTGCCGCCGCCGGCCACAATGCCTTCCTCCACGGCAGCCTTGGTGGCGTTCAGGGCATCCTCAATGCGGAGCTTCTTCTCCTTCATCTCGGTCTCGGTAGCAGCACCCACCTTGATGACGGCCACGCCGCCGGCCATCTTGGCCAGACGCTCCTGCAGCTTCTCGCGGTCATACTCGCTGGTGGTGTTGTTGATCTGGGCGCGGATCTGGGCCACGCGGTCGGCAATGGCCTGCTTGTCGCCCATGCCGTCCACGATGATGGTGTTCTCCTTGGTGACCTTCACCT
>ULXY01020665.1_pt1 | contig 13404 bp, 20 predicted proteins | sample 1961741 | NCBI WGS metagenome assembly ULXY01 (sample SAMEA4835851, study PRJEB28245) | human gut metagenome | biome: gut microbiome; material: fecal sample | place: Denmark | collected 2008
AATATGTCAACCAACGAGTAAATAAATAAGTTATTTTTCTTCATCACATTATCCTCCTATCCTAATACAGAATCCACCACTGTACACCACCGCCGGATTGCCCGAATAATGGTGTGGTTGCCCACTCTGCCCTATTTGGTACAATAAAATCGTTTCCTTGTGTTCCTACTTTTTATTTAAAGTTTTTCTATAATTAATCCGATAGAACCATCTTCTAAAGAATTTAAATCATCAAAATGAATATGAGTTCCAGAAGGAACATTATCTTGTGCTAATGTTAATAAATGTCTTGCTAAAGAAATCAAACCAGCCTTATTCGCTGAAATTAATATCTCCTTATCAAATGATGTATTAATTTCGAAACCATATTCCCAATTAAATTCTATTCCTTTTTCAGAATTGTATGGTATTATTTCAATTTCTGTTTTCAAAATATTAATCCTCCAAATAAATATGCATATTATCAATAACTTGCATTTTTCCCGGTTTTGCTGGATTTGGTGCCATGGTTTCAAAATTCATATGTGGTCCACCACCATGTTTTCCCAAAATATCATCATCTCCCATTCTAACAACCTTTGTACCATCAGCCGAAATAAAACGACCATTTCCTGCATCCTTATATCCTTTTCTGAGAAAGTCTTCTGCTGCATCTAAAGCATCGTTTGTTTTGAGTTTACTACCATTTTTTAATCCAACATTTGTTGCCTCAGAGGTACTATCTTTAACAGCATTCTTAACAGCTTTATTATCCGTAGCACTATCAGCGATAGCATTTTTAACTGCTTTATTATCAGTTAAACTATCTCCAACAGCATCTTTAATAGCTCTGTTATCTGTAGCGCCATCAATAAGCTGATTTCTTGCAGTAGAGTTGGTCTTTGCAGCACCGACTAAATCTCCGCCGAAGCTTGTTACAGCACTGAACAGAACATCCTTGCCTGTTAATCCACCGTTTTCGGTAGCCGTCTGTGTAAGATCAAGCGCCATATCAACGCCGTCTTCAACCAGCTTTTTACCGACTTTGCCAAGTACATTTGAGCCGACATCCTTGAGAACTTCAGTAGTTCCGCCGCCTACTGCACCGCCACCAATCAATGTACCAATACCAATTCCAATTAGAACAGCTGTAGATATTACAAACTCTCCTTGGGGTCAAAATTGTTAACGGGATTGTTGAAACAATAAGCATACACATTGTATCCAAGGATTTCAGAACCTTCGTCAAATTCACCATAATCAACATTAGGTTCAGGGCTAATCCACCGTCCGACTTCGGGAGAATAATAGCGTGATTTGAGGTGGCAATAACCCGTCTCGGCTATCATAATAGTAGCTTCTGTACAGCAGAGGGTTTATTTGAGTCAAGGCGGTGTTGCCTGTTATTTGGGTTACGTTACCCCAAGCGTCGTAGTAATAGTTTGCAACTACGGTGCCATTTTTATCGGCTATTGCGACTATATCGTTTTGTACATTCTACATATCAGCACAAATGTTGTTAAATATCTCCGTTAGTTGGCATCGGCGGTTACTTGCTAACTTTGTACTACTTTTAACTTGCCGACGGAATGATATAGGCTTTTGAAGCCGGACTATACGTGTAAATGGATGTTACATACAACCATTTGTTTTGCTGTAAATCATATTCCAAAAGAACAGCATATGCACCGCCTAAATCATCCGTGCATTCACCGAACGCATAGATTTTTCCGTTAATATACTGAATGGCATTGTCAACGAAAAAATCGTTTATGAAGTTACAACCGGTAACACGGATTTTTCTGTCTTTAAAAGAATAAACGGTTGAAACTCCGGTGCTTTCTTGGCTTATGTCATAAAATGAAAACGTCTTTTCCCATTGCGGAGTATGAATCTTTATGGCATTATCGCCGGCATACTCGCCGTATATTTCCTGTACGGGAAATTCAAAATCGTCATAACCGTATTCTTTTGCCGAACCCGATTTTAAATCGTATTCCCAAACAGAAGCATAGTCGTTGAGTACAATTTTACCGTCAAATAATATCCGTTTCGCTTGCTGTATTCTGCTAAATTCATAAAATCGTCATACGCTGCGGCAGGATTTTCAAACACAAAATGAGTCTGAATAATATGCGTCTTTAAATCAACGGAAGATATACACCACTGCTTATTTGTTTTATCCGACTCGGAACATATAAAATAAGCTCTGTTATCGTAAATACAAAGTGTATCATAATAAGTTTTATGCTTCTTTTCACACAAATCAAAAAGTGAAATTACTTTTTTGCCCTTATATATATTGCCGTATGCTTCAACATAAGGAATATCCTCGCTTTCGCAAGATATAGCGGTAATTTCCTTGTTAAAAGACTTAACGGGACGCGTTGCCGCGTTTGCAATATGCGGAATGGATACATAGAATAATACGGCGAGAACCAAAACACCCAATATAATCAGCAGTGTATAAACTCTTTTTTTGTTCATAATTACTCACTTCCTAAAATTTCCAATACTTTTGTTGAAATATACACATAAGGTCTACAATCACCTGTATATTCAATGTCAGCATCTGCTGTTGATTTGCGTTTAAGATGTAATTCATAGGCAATGTTATGAAATAGCCATTCTGATGACATATTGAACATTCTTTATGTAGTAATATTCTTCGCCGTTATAGGTGAAACCGAAAGCGTCGCCGTTGTGATACCGCAAAGGCAAAACTTGTCAGGAGTACTGCCGAAATCTTTAGAAACTCGGAATTATCCCAGCGGTTGCCTTTTGCCCCAAAAGGCGTTGCGTGCTGGTATAAGTTATTTAAGAACAGTTTAACAGAATTTCATATCCAACCAGATTTTTCTTTAACTGAATTAAACATTGCCATTGTGGTAATCCATTCAATACTCTATTCGTTGTGATAACCACCTCTCCACCGCAAAATACACCGCTTTTTGCGAACCTTTGTACGGTATTGTCTTAATATTACTGTCAATAATACAGTATAATCTTTAAAGCCATGCTTTAAAATTGTCTATCATATATGTCTCGAAACGTTTCCAATTTACATTGTATGAATTTAAATCTTCATTATCTACTCGCTTGATATTACCTACATTCCCCAAAAATGTCAGTTGATTTTTAGGTATTGCTCTTGATGATGTGTTAAGTAGTGTTAATAAATATTGCTTTTTCATACCAGGATTATTTTTATATGCTATTGGCTTATAAAATTGGGGTATAAAGTCAATATTGCTTAACGAAGTTATGTCCGATAAAACACTATCAACTTTTTTGTAAAAATACACAACAGGTACTACGTGACCTGGATACCACGTGTTTTCGGCTACTTTCACAAAATAAACATACTTCTGATAAAAATCATTTTCTTTGGCATATTCGCTATTGAATTGATAGGCAAAAACATCCCCTATTTTCCAGTCACACTTATAAAGACGGTGCTGTGAAATTTTCTTTTCAGGAGGTTGAGGGGAATTTAGCTTTTGTTGCAATTCCCTCAATACCTTTTCTCTTGTGACCGCAAGTTCAGGATTTTCTTCTTGCCAAACCGCTAAATCTCCACCTTTGTCAAGCCATGCAAGAGCCTGTTCTTTTACCTCTGGCAATAACCGCCCTAAATTCCATTGCGTATCTGCTAAGGCAAACCAAAACAACGGTTCTTCCTCAACATCTCCCATAATATCACGGTTGCTGTTAATCAGTTCTTGTGTTGCCTCATCATTTGTTTTTCCGCGCTTTAGTTTATCTATATAATCGCCGCGAATATCGCAAGCAGAATCATTTGAATACAGACCGGTGCCCCAAGTGCCCATTTTATCACCGTCCCATCAAATTTAATAACTCATCTTCTGCAACACCTTCAAAGATGCTAATAACATTATCAATTCTACCTGTAAAACCAGCAACATTTTCCACTACAATTTCTCTTCTAGCATTGAGTAAATTATCAAGTGTATATGCAGAAATTAGAATCTGCTCCATTGCACGAGCTTCCGTTTTTGTTAATCCGGTAAACTTCACCTCTAATGGCTGCAAATTTGCTTTCCTTGTGTCTCTTGTGTGTTCCTTTTTTCCCAAAAAGGCGTTGCTTGCAGTATAATTCATCTGAATTTTTGTAATAACATTTTTGCGGAAAAACATATTGTCGGATCGTCTGAACCAGCAATTATTTTTTCCAAAGTAAGAATGGATTGCTCAACTAAGACATCTGAATTTAAGCAGAAAGAAGCGGCGTTGACTTTTACTCTATCATCTTCGTGATTAAGCAACGCATGTAATGCGTCGTCACCGATGTTTTTCATCATTTCGTATTGCAACTTGTTAAGTTTTTTATAAGCTGCATTATGTTTTTTTACTTTTAGTTTATTTCCATAGTCATTTTTAGTACACTGTTGTAGCGATAACTCCACAAACAAATTATAATAATCTTTCATATACACCTTACATAAACATTTTGATAACATTAATTCCAAATTCATATTGCGCGTTAAAGCTTTGTCCGGCAAGCAGCGCCGCTCGAATACCACGGCACTTGTCAGGAGTACTGCCGAAATCTTTAGAAACTCGGAATTATCCCAGCGGTTGCCTTTTGCCCCCAAAAGGCGTTGCTTGCGGACATATGTTATTTGCGATATTGAATCAATATAGATTCCACAAGTATTGCAAGTCGATAGTACACCACTAATTCATCTTTTTCCATTCCTGTTGATTGATTTATCAATTCTGAAAAAGCAGCTTTTTCGGTTTTAGAAATAATTTCACTCGATGGGAGTTCAATGAATTTTGCTCGATGTATCAATTGAGAGCAATACCCCCCTACAACAGAATCAATAGCAATAAGTTCTGGAGAATTTCTACGTATCGCCATAGGAATCCTTGAGTTTATAAACGCTTTCAAAATGTACTCGTGTTGTTTGTTTTTCATTAGATTCACCTATACCAAAACGTTATAATTTTACCAGTCGATGCAAACATTCCGCCCTGTCCGGTCAAATAAGTAAAATTCCAAGATCCATTTCCATATTTGTAGTTGTAGGTATACTTCAATACCGAAGAATTTCGATTGGCAAAGCTTACTGCATCTCGTGTATATTCGAGCACATTATTTCCCTTTGTCAATCCTTCGCTTACTACGTGCTTATTGTAGTGGTATTTCATTGATTGATACTCTGATTTAAAGGCGCCACTATTCCACGCTTTCGCTGCTTGTGAGACTTTTACCGCACTACCGGCAGCGCCTGTTATTGCGCCAGTAACGGCACCTGACAATGCCCAGTCGCCCATTTCATTCAAGGCTGCCGTGCCGGTTATTTGGGTTACATTGCCCCAAGCGTCGTAGTAATAGTTTGCAACTATATCTCCGTTTTTATCGGCTATTGCGACTATATTGTTTTGTACATTCTTTATGTAGTAATATTCTTCGCCGTTATAGTTGAAAACGAAAGCAGCGCCGTTGTGATACCGCAAAGGCAAAACTTGTCAGGAGTGCTCCTGAAACCTTTAAGGGCTTGGAATTATCCCAGCAGTTGCCTTTTGTCCCAAAAAGAAGATGCTTGCTGGTATAAACTCTTTACTCTTTAGGATTGCCTTTACTGTTTGTGCAGAAGCAAACGCAAGTTGCTTTCCCAAACCTCATCCCTACACTTTTTTGCTTTTTTAATGCAAACATTTATTGCATTACAGAGAGAATTTTCATCTGAGTATTTTTGCAACCTATTTAAGATGCAAAAAGCCCCCGGCCAATTCATGTCTTGCAACCATTCTAACATTTCAGGTAAGTGAGGCTTGATTTCTTCGTCGCTTCTTTCCGAAATGATAACAGCACAATTTTCCCATACATTTTTATTATGCTTTGGTGTTAACGGTTGTATAAATGGAATAATTGTTTCCGTGTTTCTTGCTAAGGATATTCCTTTGGATTGAATTTCAGAGGGCATATGCCAATCGAGCATATCCATAATTTCTGTAATATCTACCATTTTAATAGCCTCCATCCCATTTAACGACAACCGATTTAACCGCTTGTGTCCAAATCGAACCGGAACCTGCATTTATCCAATCTTCCATTGTTGCACCTACAGTTAACAGTGCAACGCCCGCGGCAACAACAATATCCCCAAAAGAAGATGCTTGCTGGTATGGTGTATGCTCATTCGCCCTTATACGTCAGAATGATAGAACGCCTTATCCCCCATATGATTCTCGATAGAACGCCATCTAAACCCTGAAGCACAAATCAAAGTACCCGCATAATCATCTAAATCAGATTCTGATACATTACCACAGTCACACCAGAAAAAGTTTCCGTCTTTCATAATCATTGTAGAATCTAATATTTCGCAGGTATAACTTTCATCAACCGGAAAAAGTTTCAAGTGTTTTAATCCTTGAAATTCCATCTCTATCATAGAGTCCTTTTCGTATTGTCGTTGAATTACAACTCGCAAAACCCTACGAACATTCAATGGATGCATTGAATGGTTTTCACTAACATATGCTCCACTTATATAACTTATCTCTTTTATACAACTATCGTGAAAATGGCATACACTCTCCATAAACTTCAATATTTCGTCGTTGGTGTGAATTGTCTCCCACATAAATATTTCCTTTCTCAAACTATGGCTTTTGCAATACTATTTCAGTACCGTTTACAGTTAAGCTGTATGACGAATCGAAGTTGGGAATATGAGCATAGTAAGTAGTATACGTCTGTCCGAGAGAATCTTCGCCACTTATAAGAGGTTCAAATTCGCTATTGTACTTATCGGAAATAATCAAGTCTTTGTCGGTTTTATTAAGGATAGTTATAAAATAATCTTTTGTGCCTTTGCTCTGGTAAACATCTAAAAAACCGAAATCATAATTTTGTACAATTATTCTTTTGGCATTGATATTTTTACTTGCTTTCCATCCGTCAGCGGTTTTGGGCATAAATGCATACGTTACCTTGTCCTTGTCTTTTTGGCTGCCGACAACAAAATCACAACCGTATCCTTCTACAACAAGTTCAATGTCGGATTTGCCGTAAACATAATGATAAGCCGAGTCGAGAGATTTAAATGTTATAAAACTGTTTTCAAACGGTATAAACGATAAAACCGTCGGCAATATTCCCGACAAACATAAAAAAACAATATACAGGGCTTTTTTATGAACGGTTTTTGACCTTTTTATCAACACGAAAGAACATATTAAAAATATACATCCGATTAGCAGTCTGATAAAACTATACATTTTTACAACCCCTCTCGATTAGTATATATGCGAATTGGTGTTTTTGCGCCTGTATCAGTTTTTAGTTTGACTGTTTCCTCACTATTTTACCGTCAAACAATTCTTCAAACTGCTCGATTGTGCCAATATAGTTTATAAATTATTAAACTTGCTTTCTTCCGTTTTAAATACATCGTTGCTTTTAAGAAAAATACATATAAGCAATAATTCTATAAAAACAGACACGACAAATAATAATTTAACTGTAAATTCTTTGGCAGAGGTTTCATATAAAACATTTTTGTTTTTATCAATAATTTTATATCGCCCGAAATTATTTTTTAAAAAATATTCATTGTCAGATGTCACGAAATGTTTTTTTGACTTCTCTATATCGGTATATGTTTTTGAATTAACATCTTCACTTTTTTTAATTACATTACCTTTTAAATCAATTTCATACACGAATTCTGCCGTAGATAATACAATGGTATCATCGGTTACAGTAAAAGCATATGACCGCGAAGTTTGAGGATTTATCTCAAAAATCTTCTCTGTTCCGCTATAAACCTCTATTGCATTATCTCTTCCTACGTATAATAATTTTTGACTGTCAAGGGCAAATCCGCAAAAAGAAAAAGTGTGAAAAGCGCCAAGAAAAACTGAAAGAACAGTTAGGAAACCAAATAACACGAAGCAAAAAATAAGTTTAGTATTCTTCACATTCATCACCATTCCATTATCCTATTGTAAACATTATTCATTTCATCGTAAATATTAAATCCATACACCAACGAATAACCTATCTCTCCATGTATTTCTGCCGGAATGCATGAAACGCCAAAACCGGTAGAAATAGTTGTCCCTTGATAAACATCATTAGTTGTTGAATCGGGAAAGACTACATATTCCAGTCCTAAAGATGCTCCTATATCTATACTACCACCAATTTGTCCGAAGTTCCTTTTTGATGATAAATTGTCGGGGCGTTAGTTTTGCTTTTATATTTAGAAAGTGGGGCAGATGGTGTTCCTCCTCCGGTATTAGCCGATACAATAATGCCAACATTTCCTTTCCCATCTTTCATCACACAGAATCGCCCCCTGTGTTAATTTTTCTGTTATTTTATTCGTTAAGGGTGATCAACGATATTAGCATAATCGCTATAAACAATAACATTTGCGTAATATAATGCTTGGCGTTCGTAATAATTATTCAAAATATCATCCGCATAACACCATTCATCATGATGTTTTATCCATTGAAAATAATGAGTTAATTCATGAGTTATTGATACAAGAATTACAGCTAATGCATCATCTTTGCCACTCCTATTTAGCAAATCGTAATAGTCGCCAACAGCAACTCTGATAAAAGGTTCGTTCTTTATATCAAATGGGCCAAAAAAAGAAGCACTGGCTTTCTCTCCGGCACAGCTTATAATTTCACAACTGGATTTTAAATATATTGGCACTCGAATTGGGAAGTAGTATTGCGTACGTAGCCAATTAACATATTGCTTACATGCACGTTTCACTTCAGGGTCTACATTCTTATCAAATTTCAGTCGAATTCCGGGTCTTGATTTTTCGCTAATATATTCATTCCAACTGTTTGACGTCCATAATTTTCTCATTATTTATCAAACTTCTTCCTATGACATTTTTTACTAGGGCTGTGTGGTCTTGGTTGTTTTCTTTGATTTTTACCGGACCTTTTTTCCAACCTGTTCCTTCTTGTTCTTTTTTTCAAGTCCCTCTCGTCCTTGTTTTTTAATTCAGGTCTACCAGTTTCTCTTTTGCTTTTAGCATACACAACTAAAATTTGTACAACCGCAATGGTAGCAATCGCTATGATAATAGCCGCAGATACTTGCCATCCAAAAAGCAATCCAGTTGTCAATATTCCTAAAGTGGCAGTGCTACGTATAGCATTTGACATCTTTCCATCATCGACCATATTTACAGGATTATTAAGGCAATATGCAAATAAATTATTCTCAAGAACATTATTTTGGTCTTCATCAAGTACATCAACACTATCAGCATTTATAAACCTGCACAATTCAGGGTTGTAGTACCTTGATTTGAGATGGTAATAACCCGTTCGCTGCCGTAATAGTAGCTTCTGTACCGCAGAGGGTTCGTTTGAGCCAAGGCGGTGTTGCCGGTTATTTGAGTTACGTTACTTACTCTGGTTAATAAAGATGTTACGTATCAGCACAAATATAGTTAATATATATCTAAAATGTCCCGACACGTAACAAAACCGCTGAGAGTTGTAAAGTGCAAATTAAAAGGTGTTTATGGCAATTTAATTCTGTCACGGGTGCTCTCTGGTTGTGGCGTACTCATCTATTATATAACGTGCATATCTGCTTGCCTGTCGCTCTCTGCCCATTGATGTTAGTTGAAGATTATTTATCCACTGATAGTAGTGAGTCAATTCATGAGCCAATGAAATAAGAATTGAAGCAAGAGCATTATCTTTTCCGTTCTTGCTTAGCAATTCCTCATAATCGCCTGTTGCAATTCTGATATATGGTTCATCATAGTATGAATAGGGCTCAAAAAAGGTTCCAACTACATAATCGCCGTCTTTTGCTCGAATCCTTTCTGCCTCTTTAACATAAACAACAATCCTTACCGGAAAGTAATACTCTGCACGCAACCATTTTCCGAATTGTAAGCATGCACGTTTAACTTCCGGGTCAACATTTTTGTCACATCGAAACCGTAACCCAGTTCGCCCGAAGCCGTCTTTCGGCAAAATCTTTTCCCAGTTATCTAATCTCCAAATATGCATATTATTTATACTTCCTATGTCCTCTGCCGGGTGTATGTTTCTTTTGCGGTTTCGAGGGACTTTACTGTTGTCGAAGTTCTGTTGCCGACAATTATCAAAAACTAAAAAAACGGACAATATCATAGATATTATCCGTGCGTAAATTTAAAGTTTTTTAATTTGCCGCACGTTTTTTATCAAGCCGTGAAATTTTACCGCATGGGGCTTGTACTCCCGTTCAGCTGTATTTTAAACGTTGTTTACTGTAACGGCATGTCATCATATTAACAGAATGTATAAAAAAAGTCAATAAATGTTCATATTATCAAAATTGATATCAAAAAGCGTTGTCAAACAGAATCATATAAATTATTGAATTTGCAAGCATTTTTTGATAAAATATCTATAAAGGAGGTCTTATGATGATACTCAAATTAAAACCCGCGTTCAAAGATTATATTTGGGGAGGAACAAAACTTCGTGATGATTTCGGATTTAAAAGCGACTTAAAAAAAATCGCTGAAGGCTGGATGCTGTCTTGTCATAAAGACGGCGAAAATATTATTGACGGCGGAAAATTTGACGGTAAAACATTGTCCGAAGTCATTAAAGAAACAGGAAAAGATATACTCGGAACAAAGGCACAAAAATATGACTTTTTCCCCATTCTCATAAAACTGATTGACGCTAAAGATAATTTATCCGTACAGGTGCATCCAAATGATGATTATGCGCTTCGAGTTGAAGGCGAATACGGAAAAACCGAATGTTGGTATGTGATTGATTGTGATGAAGGCGCTGAACTGATATACGGATTCAAGAAAAAAATTTCAAATGAAGAATTCAGAAAACGCATTGAGGACAATACATTTTTAGACGTAGTAAATCATGTGAAGGTTAAAAAGGGTGAATTTTTCTTTATCGAATCCGGCACACTACATGCAATCGGAAAAGGAATTCTTCTTGCGGAAATTCAGCAAAATTCCAATACTACATATCGCGTATACGATTACAACCGTTTGGGAGCTGACGGAAAGCCAAGAGAACTACACACCGAAAAAGCCCTTGACGTTACAAAATGCGAACCACCGAAAAATAACGGTGTAATGCCACCTGTTGTTAAGAAAGATGGCTATGACGAAAAACACCTTACTTCGTGCGAACTGTTCTCGGTCAAAGACATTACCGTAAACAAAAGCTATTCCTCCGTAGCCGACAGCAATTCGTTTGTATCCATTCTCGTTATCGATGGCAACGGCTCTTTGATTTGCGAAAACGAAACATTTCCGTTGTGCAAAGGCGACAGTTATTTTATAAGTGCCGATAGCGGAGAATTCAAAATATGCGGAAATGTCAATTTAATTGAAACAAGGGTATGACTTTTTAAATTGACATATTGACAATATATCTGTACCGTCATATAATGTTAATGCAAAATATTGCTGTCTTCGAGGCGGGGTGAAATTCCCCACCGGTGGTAAAAGTCCACAAGCTTCGGCTGATCGGGTGCAACTCCCGAACCGACGGTACAGTCCGGATGAAAGAAGATGTACTTAAGCTACACTTTCACCTCGCAGGTTATATCTGCGAGGTTTTTATTTTGTTTGGCAGCATATTTCAGCAAAAATATGAAAGGTCTGATACCATGTCAAACAACAAAAATGAAAAGAAAAAAATAATGTCGGGATTTCAAATCAGAAAAATGACTGTAACAGCCATTTTAGCGGCTGTTTCAACCGTCCTTATGTTTCTGAGCTTTAATGTTCCGTTTATGCCGAGCTTTATCAAAATGGATTTTTCAGAGCTTCCGGCGCTGATTGCTGCGTTTGCATACGGCCCGTTAAGCGGTGTTATTGTTTGTCTGATTAAAAATCTGATTAATCTTTTAAGTACACAAACCGGCGGAGTCGGTGAACTATCCAACTTTATTTTGGGATGTGCATTTGTGCTTCCCGCGGGACTGATTTATAAGCACAAGAAAACCAAAAAAAGTGCTGTTCTCGGCGCACTTCTCGGAGCCGTAATAATGGCAGCATTCAGTATGGTTTCAAACTATTATATTGTTTATCCGATTTATACCAAGTTTATGCCGATGGACGTTATAATTGCTGCATACAGTTCTATTTTGCCTTCGATTAAAAATCTTTGGCAGGCTTTATTTATATTTAATTTACCGTTCACTTTTGCTAAAGGCCTTGTAAATGTTCTGATAGCAACGCTTATTTATAAGCCGCTGTCCCCTATTTTAAAAGGCAAGAATATTTGAGTTGATTTTATTGACAAACGTTGACAAAAATAGTAGAATATAATCAAATAAATAACAATCCTTATAAAGAGTGGCGGAGGGATCGGCCCTGTGAAGCCCGGCAACCTGCACTTAGATGCAAGGTGCTAAATCCCGCAGCATTTTGTGCTGAGAGATAAGGTGAGTTCTATGGGACGCCTTATGCGGATTCAGCACGGGCGTTCTTTTTTTGATTGTTAAACATAAAGGAGTAATTTTAAAAATGGCAAAACATCTTTTTACATCAGAATCGGTTACAGAAGGACATCCTGATAAAATATGCGATAATATATCCGATGCCGTTCTTGATGCTATTCTCGCACAAGATCCTGACGGCAGAGTTGCTTGCGAAACAACTTGTATAACCGACCAAATAATGGTTATGGGTGAAATAACCACGAAGGCAAAAATCGATATTGAGAAAATTGCAAGAGATGTTGTTTGTGAGATAGGCTACGACTCACCTGAAAAAGGCTTTGACGGACATACCTGTAAGGTTCAAATCGCTATTGACAAGCAGTCACCGGACATAGCTCTCGGCGTAGATAAATCATACGAGCTGAAAGAAGGGTATGATGACAGTTATAATCTTCACGGTGCCGGTGATCAGGGTATGATGTTTGGTTACGCCTGCGACGAAACCGAAGAGCTTATGCCGCTGTCAATTTCACTTTCACATAAGCTTGCGAAGCAACTTACAAACGTCAGAAAAGACGGTACACTCCCCTATCTCCGTCCGGACGGCAAAACACAGGTTACCGTCGAATACGATGAAAGCGGTGCGCCCAAAAGAGTTGACACTATTGTTATTTCCTCTCAGCACAGTGCTGATGTCTCTCTTGATCAAATCAGAAGTGACATAGTAAAATATGTTATCAAGCCCATTGTTCCCGAAAATCTTTTAGATGACGATACAATTATTTATGTGAATCCTACGGGCAGATTTGTCACAGGCGGCCCTGCAGGTGACAGCGGTCTTACAGGAAGAAAAATTATTGTTGACACATACGGCGGTATCGGTCGTCACGGCGGCGGTTGCTTCTCCGGAAAGGACCCCACAAAAGTAGATCGTTCTGCTGCTTATGCTGCGCGATATGTCGCCAAAAATATTGTTGCGGCAGGGG
>ULXY01008468.1_pt1 | contig 12987 bp, 10 predicted proteins | sample 1961741 | NCBI WGS metagenome assembly ULXY01 (sample SAMEA4835851, study PRJEB28245) | human gut metagenome | biome: gut microbiome; material: fecal sample | place: Denmark | collected 2008
ACATTGTGCCGATACATAATTTGCGTCAGCCCGACCGGTGGGTGCAGGCAAAACCGATACATATTGTAACAAAGTAGCGCCTGCGGCGCGGATTTATTTACACCTCATCTGCCGCAAGCGGCATCTTCCCCTCAAGCTCCGCAAGGGGAAGACAAATGGGGTGCAGACAAAGTTTTGCACTAATATAGCACAATCTAATGTATGGCGAAACGTTACGGTTTCCACCGGCGTTCCGAACCGGGCAGCCAGAGATACATATATCCGTAGGTGCGGCGAATCGCCACTAAAAAAGTCCGTTCCCTACAGGCGACCTTTGGCCGCTGCGGAGAGCTAATAGCTGATAGTTAATAGCTGTCAACCCCTCGTCGGCAAAGCCGACTGCTCCCCTTGACAGGGGGAGCCAATTAGGGGTGCGGCGCACAAAAAAGCTGCCTCGCACTTATGCAGTGCGAGGCAGTTATGGTTTCTTATGCAGTTTCCGGTCGGGATGCCGGAAATATCCGTATCGGCAGGGGCGGCAGTGCGCCTCTAAAAATTCGCCATTGAAAAACGGGAGATCATGCAGGTGAATTCCGCGCGTGTTGCGCTGCCGGTCGGGTCGAGAACGCCGCCGGTGCGGCCGTTTATGATGCCGTTTACATTCGCCCAGCGCATGGCCGGGACAGCATAGGCGCTGACGGAGGCTGCGTCGCGGAAGCTGTCGGCATATGACAGGGGCGCTTTGAGCGTGCCGCCGGATACAACCTTGTCGGCATAGCGGAACAGGAACGCCGCGAGCTGCTCGCGAGTTACGGTCGCAGAGCCTGCAAAGCGAGAGTCGGTGAAGCCGTTGGCTACTCCTGCGTTATACGCCCATGTGATCGCGTCACGGCTCCAAGATGCGGTGTTGTCGGCAAAGGGGCATTTCATGCCGCTGACCGAAGGCGAGCCTGCCATGCGATAGAGCACCGTTACGACCTGCGCGCGCGTTACGATGGCGTTCGGCGAGAAGGTGTTTGCCGTCGTGCCGTTGACAAGGCCGTTTTCGTAGGCGTAGACAAGCTCGGGGCGATACCATGCATTATCGGGAACGTCGATAAACGGCAGCGGCTCGTACAGCGCGCCCGGCTGCTTCGAGGTCATGTAGTCTGACGGGATGCTCAGCATCCAGGACATGCCCAGCTCGCCGTAGTGCGCGCTCATGATGCCGACAATGTTATAAAGAAGCGTGGCGGTCTCGTCCGGGCAGGCCGAGACGAGCTTCATGAGCATCTTGACCAGTGGCCTCACCATCTCTTTGACCTGCTGGGCGTTATACTCGGTGATGCCGGCCTCGCGCATGGTGTCAAGCAGGATATCCGCAACGACAGTCACGGCGCTGTCCTCGCCCTTCATCAGCGACGAGATCAGGCGCGCCATGTTATCCCTTGCGTTTTCCGCAAGGCTCTGCTTGACGGTCTCCCACTGGTCGGGATAGGTTCCGATCAGCGGCAGGACAAGCTCCTGAATATCGTCCTGCGCGGCATAGACCTCGGCACGGGTGGTGAACACCTCGGTGAAGAGCTTCTCGACGAATTTGTCGAGGAACTCGCCCTGAGTCATAACATTGCCGCGGATGCCGGAGATGATCTTGTCGGCAGTCGCGCCGGGGGTAACGGTGACGTATTTGAAGTCGTCGATGCGGTATTTGCCGGCGTTTTCAAAGGTCGAGAACACCTTGAGCATGTTCTCCTTGAGCTGCGCGTAGTTTGAGTCGAGCTTTGCCGACGGCATAACGTGGTCAACTCCGTAGCGCGCAAAGCCCATGCATTCGGGAGCTACGCGAACGACGAGGTCGTTGTAGTTAATGACGTTGTGGATGTTCTCATAGATTCTGCCGCCGACCTTGGAAGCATCGGCTCCCATGGGTGCCTCGAAGGTGTAGATATACATATCCTTTGGCGAGAGGGTGACGTTTTTGCCGACGGAAGCGCCGGAGAGATACATGTCGTCAAGTGCACCTCCGAGCAGGTTTGCACCTGCCGCTCCGCGGCTGTAGCCGGTGCACCAGAGCTTGATCTTGCCGCTTATCTCGCTGTGCTTTGCAAGGTAGGTCTGAAGAAACGCAAGCGCCTTTTCGCGGCAGATGGCAAAGCCGGTGTGCTCGCCATCGAGGCCGACGTTCAGATCCCCTGCCCACTCGGCATAGTAGCCGCAGCCGCGCAGACCGACGGCGATAACGGTGTACTTCTCGCCGTTTACGCGGATCTCTTTGTTTGCGATACCAACGCCGAAGGTGTTGCGTCCCGGACGATTCGTGAAGTCGGCATTCGCCTCGAAGTCCTCAAAACCGATCTGATCGAAGAAATCCTCGAGGTTTGCCGGGCCTTCCCTATATCGCTCGGGATCGGCGACGTTTCCGGCGGCAAGGCACATCGCCATTGTCACGGCGGCAAGGTCCTGCCTGTACTTATACGCAGTTTCGGTAAAGTAACCGTCACTGTAGGTAAACGGACACGGGTGATCCGTCTCCATGTCGTCATGTCCGGCATTGAACATGACGGTGCCTGTGATGGTATCGTAGCCGTTATCCGCCGCGAGCGCCGACATTGGCGCTATCGAGACGAGCAGCACGAGTACCAGCACGATGCTGAGTGCTCTTTTCATTTTTCTTCCTCCATTTTATATTTTTTCTTCCTCTTTTTCTATAATTGCAAACATAAGCGTCAAAAGTCCCGCCTCCGGGAACGGGCAGAATATGCCGGGGTTCGTCATACTCATTAAGCCTATGCCTATGTAAGACAGCGCAAAAACGGCAATGCGCTTGCGTTTTCGCCCTATCCACAGCATTTTAAGCCGCGAAAACAGCATCCATCCATAGGCCGCAACGCCTACGAGTCCCATCGAGCTTATGACCTGGATAACGGCATTATGATAGAACATAAGACTTCCGGGAACGTATGCCTTAAATATACCTACATCCTTCATGTTGGCAATGCCTATGCCGAATATCGGGTGAGCCAGGAAGTTTTCCACGCCGAGCTTTATGAACTCAAGGCGCGTTTTGTCTCCGACGGCGGCGTTTTCAATGCGCGCGGCGTAAAGCTGCGGCAGAAGCGCGATCGCAAGCACGGCAATCACTACAATAGACACACCGAAAAGCCAATTGTAAAACCGGCGGTGCTTTTTGTTTTTAATATAAATGTATGCAAGGCACACAAGGAGCAGAAACGAGCCAAACAGAAGTCCGCTGCGCGAGCCGGTCATTATCATTGCAATGTACATAAGCACCGTGCCGATAAGATACAGATTGCTGCGGCGGACAAGGATGCATATCATGGGTATGACCATGAGGAAAACGCTTGTGACAAAGTTGCGCTGCTTGAAAAACAGCACTCCGCCTTTCTCTATAAATTTATCCAGGTTCTGAATATAAAATCCAAGGACCACGACAACGAACAAAAGTCCTCCGGTGTACAGGATTCGGGCAACGCGCTCGACGCGGTCATAGCTGCACTCATTCTCGAGCCGCGATCGGAAGATCAGGTAGAGCACAAACTGACCTAGGCCGAGACCGAGAGTGTAGTAAAGCCCAATAGGCTCAAAGTAATCATCTGCGGATATTACTCCGACACCTCCGATGATAAGCGCCGCCGAAACGGCAATATAGGGATATGTGAGCTTGCCGAAAACGATTTTTCGGCGGTAATAAATAAGGTTAAACAAAAGCGCGAGGGCAAACGGCACTATCGCATACCACATGTACTGCGTAAGCACGGACAAATCCTTGTAGTACGACACTGAAGTCAGAAGTGTGAACATGACGGTCGGAATGATGGACAGAAGATCATCCGAAAATATCATGAACAAAACGCATAGGAACACATAAAAATACATGCACTCAAGCGCCGCATCGCAGAACACTGCGATAAATTCCGTCAACAGCAGAAACGGCAGATAATACTTGCTGTTCCAGACCGCTTCGGCCGCAGTCTGCCCTTTTTTGAATAGTGTTTTAAGCATGGATACCTCGCTGGTTTTCAAATATGCCGGCAAGCTTTGCGTAAAGCTCATCCGGCTTTACGGGCTTTATGATATAGCCCGAGAAATCGCTCAAAGCTCCGCCCTGCTCGTTTATAAACGCATCGGCTGTCATCGCAAGCACCGGCACCGTCGGCCCGTATCGCTTGCCGGAGGCACGGATGCGCGAGACAGCCTCGATGCCGTTCATCTCCGGCATCTGGATGTCCATAAGGATGCAGTCGTAATAATAATCGGGCTTTGAGGCAAAAAGCTCTGTCGCTTCCCTGCCGTTTTCGGCGCAATCGACGACGGCTCCGTGCCGCTCGAGCAGGCGGCAGGTGATGGTTGTGTTGATGGCAACGTCATCTACGACCATTATCCTGCGTCCGCTTATCGCAGAGCAGTTAACCGCCTCGGTTTTCTTGACCGCGGCTTTGCCGAGCGAATACGGGATATCGACATAAAACGTCGTGCCCTCGCCGAGTCTGCTGCGAACGGATATGCTGCCGCCCTGGAGATCGATCATGCTCTTGCATATTGCCATTCCGAGGCCGCTTCCGGCCGCCCGGCCGCCGTTTTCGCTCATTTCCTGCGTGTACGGCTCAAACAGATGGCCAATAAACTCCTCGCTTATGCCGACTCCTGTGTCGGCAACCTCAAGATGCAGGATAGACGATTTTTCATTCATCTGCTTCTGCGAGGCAAAAATCGTTACTCTGCCGCCGGATCTTGTGAATTTATTTGCGTTAGACAAAAGGTTGTTTAGAATTTTCCTGAGCGATATCTCGTCGCCGATAACATCGGGACTTGTCACGGCGTCGGAATTTATAGTAAGCCTTATGCCCTTTGTGCTCATCGTTGCACCGAACACGGAATAGACCTCGTCGAGCACCGACGAGATGTTGAACGGCTTTGCATTTATCTCGTACTTGCTGCTTTCGATCTTGCTCATGTCCATGATATTGTTCAGCAGGCTGAGAAGATACTGGGACGACTGGTCGATCTGGTTGAGATAGTCGCGCAGCTCATCATCACGTCCCTCGCCGACCATCTCGCGTGCAAGGTATGTAAGCCCGGCTATGGAGTTCATGGGCGTGCGTATCTCATGCGACATGTGCGACAAAAACTCGCCCTTTGCACGGCTGGAGTCCTGCGCAAGCTCAACGGAATTGCGCAGAAGAAGCTGAGCGTCGATATCACTTGTTATGTCCGTTGCAACGCAGACATAGTGCGACTTCACGCCGCCCGTTACTATCGGAGAAAACGCGCACCTGAGCGTAATATCCCTGCCGTCGCCGGTCTTGAACGGTATATCGACCGTGCATCCGCCGCTGCCGTCGGATTCGGAAAGGGTCTTTATGACCTTATCCGCGGTTTCTTCATCAACGTTTTCTCTGAGCGTGCGTATAGCGGAGCGCCCCGTAAAATAGCTTGCAGGGAGTCCGAGCACCTTTTCGGTGTTTGCGCTGACAAAGCAATATTTGCTCTCGCCCTTGGGCTTTATTAAAATGACGTTCGGGATAAACGCCGTCATGCTTGAGAAAAGATGCTCGCGCTCGGCCACCTGCTTATACAATGCCGCGTTTTTGATGGCGATAGACGCTATTGCAGAAACCGTGCTCAAAAACGAAAAATCCGAATAGGTGTAGCCCACGCCCTTTTCCTTATCCGCAAGCAGCAGAAGTCCGACAACGCTGCCGCCGTCCTTGAGGGCGCAGATGCAGGATATGCCGTAGCTTGCAAAAAGCTCGCGCTCGGTGCCCCACATTGATTTATACAGGGGATCGGTTTCAAATTCCTTTATTACGATGTGGTTTTTGCCCGTGTCTTCGCCTTCAAAGTATTTTACGCACGGATGATCTGCGGCAATGGTAAACGCCGCAGGCTTAAGCGGCATTGCGCTGCACATAGGAACATACTTTCCGTTTTGCAGAAGACATATGTAAAGCTGATTTACATGTATCTCATTTTTTATGACCTTGACAGTCTGGCGCAGAATGCTGTCAATATCCAGTGTTTTGGAAACACTGTCGCTGTACTGCTTTATGCGGCTGCCCTGCCGCTCTTCATCCGAGAAGATCGACGTGAGCAGCTTGCGGAATGCGGATATGGCGATAAACAATATGATAGCAAGGAACAGGAACGCTTCGATCTCGGGGTTTCCGAGGTGGCCGCCAATTTTTCTGAACAGCTCAACCGTTTTCTCGAAAAACAGCGCGGCAACGCCGACGCACATCGCAGCCGACACGAGCATGAGTATGCTGCTTGAAATGACCGGCTTTGTGTTAAACATTCTGCGCTTATACAGCGAGCGGATAAACAGCACGGCAAAGGCAAGACCGAACAGAGTGTCCCACGGGAAGGTATTGCCCGGGAGTATCTGCACGATATTGCCGATCGCCATGAGAAAGCAGCCTATGATAAGCTCGCTGACACCCGGCGCTTTTTTGCCCTTCGTGTCAAGTATTCTGCGGAATAGCTTTATGATAGAGCCGACGATGAACATGAAGAACACCGTCGGAATGCCGATCTTCCAGTCCATTGCGTAGGTAAACACGGCCATACCGCTGCCGTCAACCGACACCGTTGGAGGCGCAAGGAAGAATCCGGTTGCCGAAACGATGAGGATTATGACCGTGCCGGCAAACCATATAAGGCGCTCAAGCCCGTTTTTTACATTTGCGAACTGATAGACATAGTTATACACCAGAAAGGCTATGGAAAACAGCGCGAGCAGCGATACATAATACCAGAACTCGTAGCTCGGGAAAACGTGAAGGCGCATGAACACCGTTCCGCCCGTCCACAGCACAAGGTCGCCCAGCAGCACGAGCCATGCGCGCATTTCGCGGCTGCGTTCTGCCGCGCAGAATGCCACGAACATCAGCGCAAAGCACAAAAACGCCGCAATATTTATGTATATGTACGATACATTCATATATCTGCCTCCGTATGCTGCTTTGGCTTTATTCCGCCGAGCATGGCCTTGAGCCACAGTGGATCGGGGTTAATTCGGCTTATCCTTGTCCCCTGCTTTTGCTCAAAGCTTTCGATCGTTTTATATGGCAGTATGCTTATCTGAAGCGGCTCGATATTAAGGAGCTTTTTCAGATCCTTATAGTCGCTGTCAAAATACCTGAAATAGACCGAAAGATGCTCGGTGAGCACCTGCTTTGTGACAACGTCGTTTGCCCTCGCCTCCGGCGTTACCTCAAGATAAATGTGCAGAAACGGCGTGTTATCCCCGTCGTATTCCTTTGCCGCTATCCAGTCTCCTATGCCGAGCTTGGACATGCGTATTACCTCGGATATGGATTTTTCGGTTATGCGCGTAAAGCCGGCTATGTCTATGACCGTGGGTATGCGGTCAACATATGTAAAGCGCGGCACACCCGTCGCTTTGTCGATCTCCGTGCATCTGTACATGTCGCCGATGCGATAGCGCATGAACGCGCCGCCGTGCAGAACACTTATGACTATCTCGTACTTTGCGCCGGGGCTGACCTCGTCCATAAGGCAGGTCAGCGGCGTATAGGAAGGGTCTGAAAGATTTCGGAGCATCTCGCTTTCGGGGATAAACTCATAAAAGCAGGAATCGGGAAACAGCACCATGCCGCGCTGCTCCCATGTATCGCAGCCGACGCAGGTCGATTCCGTGCCTGCTGCGACCTCAACAGGCGTTACGCCCCACGCAGCTGCAAGCTTATCCTTATAGCATTTGCCGTCCGTCCCCGTGCAGGCAAAGCCCGTGATCTTAAAAAGATCGGCAGGCCGGATTTTTCTTTTTTCTTTGCGGCAATTGTATTTAGCTTTTATGTATCGTGCGGCAATGACCGGGGATATCTGAGCTCCCCCACCGCCGCCCGAGGATATCTGTTTATCAAAATTTTTGGTTATGTAATTTGCAACGCTGCCCATGGCGAAGAAATAGTCAATGCCGCCGTTAAAGGCCATTTTGAAGCCCTTTTTCATTCTCTGACTGAAGCTGAGGTCGGAATACTCGTCGCTGTCGGGCAGCCACTCAAAGCGCATTTCCTCGTTCATAAGACTCGGTATAAGCCCCGTTTCATACGGAAGCGGCGCGCCGCCGTAGAGGAATCTATGCCCCGGGCGAATGTTGAAGTCGGCCTTTCCGTGGCCGGATACGAGCATCGCCATGGCCATGATATTGTGCTTATAAGAATCGAGCATGCTGCGCGTATACGGCGCAATTTTTATTGGGCGCAGTCCGCCCTCCCATGTTGTTTCTATCCAAATCACCGGCGCTTCGGGCAATGTGTCCGGGTCGCGGCGAAAAAGAACCTCGGCATAATCTTCATATCCGGTCAGCGGCATGCTGTGAAGAAACTCTTCTATACTCTCGGGCGCAGAGGCCTTAAATATGTGCCGGCCGAGGTCGGAGGCGCACCAAGAGTTTATCTGCTCCTGCATGAGCCTGCGCTGGATATACATATAGTCTTTTATATTAAGCTCCAGATAGCCGCAGTATTCGTTCCATAACTGCTGCTTGCTGAACTTCCGCAGTTTCTGTTGAAATGTCATATCTTCATCCAAAAAACTATTTTTTAAAGATCTCTTTTATTCCGGCGGATGTGGGAATAAGAAACGGAACGCGTTTTTTATACTCAACGTATCCGCCGATGGAGCGTGGGAAAAACCACTTATCTTCTGCTGCCGCAAGAAGAAGATTGAGCGTGCTGTACAGCGCGGCATCCGGCCACGGAAGGGCGAAAGCATAGTGCAGCGAAACATAAAGCCCCGCAAAAAACAGCACTCCCGGATGGCGGCACAAAGCGTAAAAGCCCTTGTCATACACCCGGCGTCCGCTATCCTGACGCACATATGCGTCCTTTACCGAAAACGAGCCGAACAGCACATACAAAAGCACGAGCAGGAACGCGCCCGAAACGGCGCACCACGCGGCATCAATGCCTGAATGATCAAGCCTCAGCGCAGTTGCTGCCGCAAGCAGCACAAATCCAATGGGAAAGCACAGGCGAAGCACTCCTTTGTGCCACACAGCGTCGTTTACATCGCCCAGCAGCATAAGCAAAAACGCCGCCGCACCGATAAGCATTACAGGCATTCTATCATGCCCACAGCTGCTGCATACTCGCGCTCGACCTCGGCACGGTATTGCAGCGCTTTTTCCGCATCGCCGCTGCGCAGCGGCTCGGTTATGAGCTTCATTGCCTCAAATAGGCCTGTCATTCCGAGCATGCCGGAGCTGCCCTTGAGCGAATGCGCGGCGTGAAAACCCTCAAGTGCATCGTGCGCATCCAGCGCCGACATGAGCTTTAAAAAGCTTGAGTCTGCGGCAAACATGTCAAGCAGACTGTGCAGAAGCTCCTCGTCGCCTGCTACGCGCTCGATCGCGCCGGCATAGTCGTATCCGCGAGCGGCATATGCAAATCTAAGCTCAGCCATTTGCCGTCTCCTTATATTCAAATATCTCCGATGGGCGTCCGCCGGTTTTGCAGTCAAGTGTTATGTCAACCTCGCCGAGAGAGTGCATGTATTTAAGATATCTGCGCGAGGTGACCGTTGACAGGCCGAGTCCGTCGCTTATCTCGGTAAGCGGCATTTTTATGCCGACCCTTGCGCGCATGAAGCCGCGCACGGTTTCGAGCGTTGTTTTGTTTATCTTCCCCGGATTCGGCACGCCAGCGACAGTCTGCTGATCGGTGTTGTAGTTCCTGTGGGGGCAAAGCAGAATATCCACCTTATCCTGCGTCCAGACATGGGTGGTTTTTACAAGCTTCATGACCGTGTCAAAGCGCGCTATCGCCTTTTCAAGGCGCACGGAGTTAAAGGGCTTTAGTATGTAGTCGCATATTCCGTAGCACATGGCAGAGCGGATGACCTGATACTCGTCGGCCGAGGTTATCATGATCACCTGAATGTCAATATTAAATTTCCGCAGCTCCGCAAGAAACTCGATGCCGTTCATGCCGGGCATGAAGTAGTCGAGCACTACAAGATCCGCGCCGTCCGGCTTCTGCCGCAGATACTCAAGCGCATCTCCGCAGCGGCGAAAGTCTCCCTCGAGCTTGAGCTGGGTAAATTTACCGAGCTGCTTTTCGAGGATGGAGCAGACCATAAGGTCATCCTCTACAATAATAGTTTTATACACAAAAACACCTCTGTCCGATATACAGCCGCTCAGCAGCCGATTTGTTTATTATTAATTTAAATATATTTATTTTACCAACTTTTTTTATCCGGGTCAACACAAACAGGATAAATAGTTATTAAATATCGGCAGTGTGCATGCCGCTCCCGGCCTTTTCCACTTGCAAGCAAATGCATATCGTGATACAATTAGCAAAAATCCATCGGAGGCTATGCCATGACAAACGAAGAAAAGATCGATCTGAAAAAAGAGATCGAGGAGCAGGACGGCTATGAATACAGCGACGAGCTGTTTTTCACCGGCGAGGGCGATCTGCTTGACACTGCCGAGGGCAGAGCCAAGTTCTGCCGCATAAACGAGACGACGGTTTTCAGAAAGAAGGACCCCACCGTTTGGAACAACTATATCTGGGTGTTCAACAATCAGGGCATCGGAATGACGATAAAGCGCCAGAGCCACGTTGATCCGCAGCTTATGGAGTGCATCGACTTTGACGCGGACGGAAATCCCATCGGCAAGGCTTACGAGCCGACATGATGTAAACAGCAAAAAATCAGCTTCACCGAAAAATCGGTGAAGCTGATCTCATATTTATGGGCTGTATCGTTCGCCGCGCCTGACCGACGCGGATTTTTTCTACGCGTTTTTCTTTCTTGCCGCCATTTTTGTAATAAAATACGTTATTCCGCTCAGAATAAACGCTGCGATCGCCGGGATGGAAACAACAGTAACGACAAACCATATGGGCAGCTCAAACGGGGTGAAAAATCCGCCGGCTCGTATAATCTCGGGAACAAACATCCACGCAAGGGTCAGAAGCTCAAAAGCAAGGAGCAGAACGAAATCGTATTTACCACCCAGTCTGTTCGCGGCGACAAGCACCACCGTCCCGAGGACCGGCAGCACGAAAAGATGCCAAATTCCAAAAAAAGATGTAGGCGGAAGCATTACCCCCCCACCGAACTCTCGCGCCAAATAACTCACCCCACACAGGCAGAACAGAGCCGCAAATGCCCACCATGGGCGCTTTTTTATGTTTTCCATAGTAAATACCTCCATTGTAATTAAAGTTAGGGCGTATTCGCTTGGAATGAAAGAGTGATAACAGTATTCTGTTGTAAATATAGTATCATATAGCAAATATTTCTGCAAGATATTTTTACATTTTTGCAAAAGTGTATGATCACGCAATGCACAACTTACTCGAAAAAACAGCTTCACCGATTTGTCGATGAGGCTGTTTTTTACACGTTACTTATTCCACTCGGCAACTTGAGTGCGAAGCCAATTTGCCCACTCGTCGATGCCCTCGCCGGTTCTTGCGGATATGGGGATGATGGTTATGTTCGGATTGAGCTTTTTGACATACTCTCTGCACTTATCAAGATCAAAGTCAAAGTACGGCATGACGTCGATCTTATTGACGAGGAGCACATCACAGATTGAGAACATAAGCGGATATTTAAGGGGCTTATCGTGACCCTCGGGAACGGAGAGGATCATCGCGTTTTTGACGGCGCCCGTGTCAAACTCCGCCGGGCATACGAGGTTGCCGACGTTTTCGAGTATCGCAAAGTCAATGTTCTCGGTTCCGAGGCCTTCAAGGCCCTGCTTGGTCATGCCGGCGTCCAGGTGGCACATGCCGCCGGTGTGCAGCTGGATGACCTTCGCACCGGTCTCGGCGATCGTGTGCGCGTCAACATCGGAGTCTATATCCGCTTCCATAACGCCGATGCGCATTTCGTCCTTCAAGGCCGCGATAGTTGCCTTGAGCGTGGTGGTCTTGCCCGAACCGGGGGACGACATGAGGTTGAGGAGGAATGTTTTTTCCTTTTTCAGCTCCTGTCTGAGCTTATCCGCTTCCCTGTCGTTATTTTCAAATACGCTTTTTTTGATCTCCAGTACTCTGAAGCCTTCCATAATTCATGCACCTCTGTATATTTTAGTTTAGTGAATTCATTATCGTATTTAGGACACTGTCGAAGTTTCTGCTGTTTACCGAATACTCTGCGCTGGCCGCTCTCGTAGTGCTGTCGCCCTTTTTGCGCATTGCATCGACCGCATCCATAAGCTTATCATAAAGGGCAAAGCCCGAGGATGAGCTTTCTTTGCCTATGGCGGCAAGATAGCCCGAATCGCCGACGAAGCTGCTGTTTACGCTCTGCGAGGTAAACCAGCGCAGGAACATAACGGCGGACTTTTCGTGAGTTTTATCCGATGCGAGTATCGTCATTCCCGTGACCTTCTGCGTATAGGCAGGCTTGCCGTCCTTCATATAAGGAAAGCTCACGAACTCATACTCGTCGCCGCTGAGCTTATCGGCATACTGCATGAGATCGGACGAGGAAACGATGGCAGCCGCGATCTCACCGTCGGCAAGCTTTCTTGCTGCCTCTCCGCCGGACGAGGTAAATCCGCGGTCGTAGGCCGTTTCGGCTAATATTTTATAGATGTATTTGCAGTTATCGCTGTCGGTGTCATGGGGGCTTACGCCGTCAAACCGCTCGCCGAGCTGCGCAACGGCATCGCGGAAAAACAGCGAATAATCCGATATCGTGAAAAAGCTCTTGGATGTGCGCTTATAATACTCATCTGCGACCGAGCAGAGCTTTTCAAAGCTCGATATCGCCTCGGAATCGGCAAACATATCGGTGTTTACTATAAAAACGTTCGTTTCGGCCGCTATGGGAACCGCGGAAAGCCCCTTTGATCCTTTTGCCACCGTTGTCATGCTCTTATCATACCCCGAGGTCTCCCAGCTTCCGAAATACTTATCCATATCCGCAAGCTTACCCTCATCGTCAAGATACGCGGCAAAATCCGTATCGCAGGCGAGGATATCCGGAAGCTCTCCCCCGTTTTCAATGGCAGAG
>ULXY01012883.1_pt1 | contig 12972 bp, 13 predicted proteins | sample 1961741 | NCBI WGS metagenome assembly ULXY01 (sample SAMEA4835851, study PRJEB28245) | human gut metagenome | biome: gut microbiome; material: fecal sample | place: Denmark | collected 2008
TCCTCGGCGGCAGTATTAATGTGGTACGCACCCTCAAGGTGGCTGGCCGAGACCAGGTGATGCAGATAATGGACAAACTGGACAACATGGAAGAGGAGTATCATAAGTCCTATCCCGACAATCCCTGCCCGATGGAAGGCGGCTACAAGGCGAGCTTCAAAAGGTTCGTGATAGGATGCTTGAGAGCAGAGTAAGATAATCATCGTGAGATTTAACACCTTAGACCGAATAAGTCTAAGAAATCTGTATTATTGTAGTAAGCTGATCCCCATGCAACAGCCCTGCTGCCCCATAGCAAACTATAGTAAGGCAGTTCTAATCAGCAAGCTATAGTAAGGCGGTCCCATCCCGCAAAAACTGGCGAGGGCTTTGATGCCCCGCCAACCATAAAGCAAAGCGGTTCCGAGCACCGGAGGGCGGTTGCATCCTCTCGTCCCTGAGGGAAGAGAGGCTTGGTGAGAAAGGTGGAGCCTTCCTTAACGGTAAGGAAGGACGGGTAGGTTTTCGAAAAATGCCTTTTTTAATGGGAAAAAGCGATGCCAATGAGTGCAATGAAAGCTCGCTTTCAAATTGCCGAGTGCAGCTCGCTTTATCAACAAAGAAGGACGGGATGATTTTAGAACATCTTATTTTTAAGAACAAAAGATAAATCAATGAATATAATCAAAACAGAAATAGATGGCGTTCTCATTATAGAGCCACGCCTCTTCCGCGATGCTCGAGGATATTTCTTCGAGAGCTTCAGCGAGCGAGAGTTTGAAGAAAAGGTTGCCCCAATTTTGGGACACAGTGTTTACTTCTGCCAAGACAACGAGTCTATGAGCAGCTATGGCGTGATGCGAGAGCTGCACTTCCAGCGTCCACCTTATACCCAGAGCAAGTTGGTACGCTGCGTAAAGGGTAGAGTCCTCGATGTAGCAGTAGATATCCGCAAAGGCTCACCAACCTATGGTAAGCATGTTGCTGTAGAGCTGACAGAAGACAATCATCGCCAGTTCTTCATCCCAAAAGGCTTTGCCCATGGTTTTGCTGTCCTTTCAGAAACTGCAGTCTTTCAATACAAGTGTGATAACTTTTATCATCCAGAAGCTGATGGTGGTATTTCTATTCTCGATGACACTCTCGGTATCGATTGGAAAATCCCAACAGAACATGCTAATCTCTCAGAGAAGGATACGAAGCATGCCATGCTGAAAGACTTTGATTCACCATTCGATATCAATGTAGATTTATACAAATAGAGTCTTATGGCAGAGACAGAATTTATAGAGCGCATGCTCTCGATGCTCCCAGAGGAGTTTCAAGACATTTACAACGATACGATACCAGAGGCAAAGGAGATGCGCAAGAAGATGGGGGATAAGGTGAAAACATTCCCGAGGTTATATATGTGAATGGTATGAGACAATACTCAGCGAGTAACAGAAAATATGTCTCTCTAAAATTATGATTTATACGATAACCAACTCATTTAGTAGATTACAAGTAATTTCCAATGCAAAACAAACATATTTTATGGATAGATGATGCTCGAACATTAACCATGTTATTGGTTATCATAGGGCACTGTACTTATACCAATTTGATGACACCTTATGGTGGTATAGATTATTTCAGAGATATCTCGCCTACGGACTATTCCGTTGGAGAGAAGCTGCTCTGTATGATGGTAAGCTTTATTTATACGTTCCACATGCCATTATTTATGATGCTGAGTGGAGCTTGCTTTAGTTTGACCATTCATAAGGTAGCGGGCTTGAAGGCATTTGTGAGTAACAAGGCAAGAAGGCTTCTTGTGCCTTTCTTGTTTACCACGTTGCTCTTGTCCGTGCCTCTAAAGTATATGAGTGGTTATTATTCTGAGTCCGCCAACGTATTAGAGGATATAGTCCTGGGGCAATTCCTTTTGATGGGTAACTCATATCTTTGGTTCGTGGCTAGCCTGTTTTGGATATTTCTTATGTATTATGGCTTGCATCAGAAGCATCTAACGGATAAACGGTGTTTCCTGCCTAGTTTGGTAGGTGTCTCTATAGTAGCAACGTATTTTACCAATAAGGGCTTTGAGTTCTTGGGCATATTGGCTGCATTCAAACATTTGGTGTATTTTGCATTTGGCTTTAAGCATTTACGCAAGCTTGATGCGACGATGGGGGGTCAAGTCTTACTGCTCAACATTGTAGTTTATAGCCTCTTGTTCATTGCCTTTTTGAAATATGGTAATGGTGATACTGTTTTTATGAAAGCAGCACATTATATATATACAGTAGTGATGGGCGTATATGGCTCCATCATCATGATCCAGTTTACCAAATATTTTGGCACATTCAAATGTATTACCAATCTCAGACTTTACAAGACATTCTCTCGTTATAGTTATGAGTTTTATCTCTTCTCCGATCCTTTCAACTATGTGTTGGTGTATCTGACCTATCTAGGTTTGGGAGATTTTGTAACGAGTAATGTAGATGCATTCCTTGCTTTCTTTATAAGGTTATTTGGAACCATCGTCTTGGCGATGCTTGTGATTTGGATAAAGAATAAAATTCAATCAGTAAATTGTTTACATGGCACAATCAGTAAAAGTTAATTATATACTCAACCTTATCAATACGGGAACTCAGATGCTGTTCCCATTGATAACCTTTCCTTATGTTTGCCGAGTTATAGAGGCTGATGGTATCGGACAGATCAATTTCTTCCAGTCTATTATCAGTTATATATCCTTGTTCACTTGCTTAGGCATACCGATGTATGCCATCCGAGAGATAGCTAGAGATAGAAGTGATGTGGTAAAGATGAATCGAACGGCGATGGAGATCCTGTTGCTGCATTCGATGCTGACATTGGTGGGATACGCTATAGTCGCCATCCTTTGTTTGACTGTTCCGCAGATTCAAGTCAACATACCATTGTTCTTGATTCTGAGCCTTACCATCTTTTTTACGGCTATCGGCTGTGAATGGTTTTATCAGGGAATAGAGGATTTTAAATATATCACCATACGAGGACTTATCATCAAGACGGTTTCAGTCGTTCTCTTATTCATCTTTGTGAAGAGTAAGACAGATTTGCTCTACTATGGTTGTTATACCGTCTTTGGAGTCTTAGGTGGTAATATCTTCAACTTCTTCCGTCTTCGTAAGTACATCCGTCGTGAGAACATCATCTTCTCTGAACTTCATATCAAGCGACATATCAAGCCAGTCTTGAAGGTCTTCTCGTTCTCTGTCGTAACCAGTATTTATCTCCAACTGAATACGGTATTATTGGGATTTCTGAAGAATGCTTTAGCGGTAGGATATTTTGCTGCAGCCACCAAGGTGATGCAAATGTTGTTGATGATGTCTTCTTGTTTGGGCTCAGTCATGATGCCAAGAGCATCACATCTCATTGCAGAGGACAAGAAAGATGAATTCAATCGTTTGATTCAAAAGTCTTACGATTTCACTTTGGCGATAGCACTTCCAATGACGATTGGTCTCATTTTCTGTGCGCCAAGTCTTATTACGGCTTTATGTGGAGTTAAGTTCGAACATTCTATATTGCCATCACAGATTATAGCACCGATTATATTTATGGTCGCAATCTCTAATGTCTTTGGCATTCAGGTGTTGTTTCCTAAAGGGAAAATCAATATCGTAACTTTGTGTTGCGGTATAGGAGCGGTTGCAGATTTGATTCTCAACCTGTGTTTGATTCCGTTTTTCTCTTATATAGGTACGTCTATAGCTTATTTGGGAGCAGAGGTAGCCACGACTGTTTCGATGTATTTCATTGGTCGCAGGTATATACCTATAATATATTTTAAGAAATCGCATCTCACTTATGCGTTGGGTTGCGTAGTGATGGCTTTCGCCTTATATGGCATAAGCCTCTTGCAGTTGCCTACGCTAACAGCCCTTTTGGTTCAAGGCTGTTGTGGTGTCTTGACATATTTTATTATCCTATGTATTTGCAAGGATGAGATGTTGATACAGATCTTATCAAAAATAAAGAAAAAATAAATGGGACAAAGATTATTATCGCTTGATTTCATCAAGCTATTTGCTATGTTTGGTGTGATTTGCCTTCATACAGAAATGAATTTTTATGAGAATCCTCTAGCTCAGTTCTTGTATATGACAGCAGTGGTTTCTATACCTCTGTTCTTTATGACAAGTGGCTATTTGCTTTATGGCAAACAGAGTGTGGATTATCATTATTCGGCTCATAAGATAGTTGGCATTTTGCGTTTTGTTGCAATCATGACAATTACTTTCTGGCTGTTGACAGGTATGCGTCATGGAGAATCCTTTTGGTGGTTTACGGCTGGCAGCTTGATTCAAAAAGGGAGGTTGGGAATATATTGGTATTTTGGAGCTATGATGATATTATATGCTCTTCTTCCGATGCAACATAAGCTATATGTGAAATATCCTAAGGCGTTCTTGTTGGGAACGATAGTCTTAGGGATTGTGTCTAATTGTATATTCCTGTCTAACTTTTATGGTTATGAAATAGAAGAGAATACCATACAGACATTTCGTTTATGGAACTGGATTTTTTATTTCAATCTTGGAGGCATTTTAAGACGATATACTGTGAAGTCTAGCCTGGCATTGGTTCTTGTACTTTTTATATTCAATTACCTTTTCCAGTATGAACTTATTCCACTGATGCCAACGGTGTATTGTGAGTATTTCTACTGTTCACTACCAGTTATGCTATTAAGTTTCTTCTTCTTTGTTTATGCAGTCAAGATTGATGATGGCAAGTTGCAATTCGTTTGTGGGGGGGCAAATTGTTCCTTCCTTGTTACACGTTTCACATCTTTATAATAGGCAAGACAATGGGTAAGTTTGAACAATACATTTATTCAATAAGTGATTATACGGCACCCCTCTTTTGGATAATTGTCGCAATACTTACTGTCATAATCTCATGGTTGATTATGAAATTGCCTTATATGGATAGAATTTTCCGAATTTAGTAAAAAATATAACCGATATTAATATGAACTTCCAACATTACGATTACTTAATAGTTGGCTCCGGTCTTTTTGGAGCCACTTTCGCACATCTTGCTCATAAGCAAGGAAAGAAGTGCTTGGTGATAGATAAGCGATCTCACTTAGGTGGCAACATCTATTGTGAGAATATTGAAGGTATTAATGTGCATAAGTATGGCGCTCACATCTTCCATACCTCCAATAAGAAGGTATGGGACTTTGTAAACTCTATCGTTGAGTTTAATCGCTATACCAATTCACCAGTGGCAAACTATCAGGGCAAACTCTATAATCTGCCTTTCAATATGAACACCTTCTATCAGATGTGGGGCGTAACTACACCTGAAGAAGCTCAGGCTAAGATTGATGAGCAGAAGGCGGAAGCTGTTGCTCGTATGAAAGCAGATGGCGTAACAGAACCACGTAACCTAGAGGAGCAGGCTCAGGTGTTGATAGGAAAAGACATTTATGAAAAACTTATCAAGGGGTATACTGAGAAGCAGTGGGGAAGAAAATGTACAGAACTTCCTGCTTTCATTATCAAGCGTTTACCAGTTCGTCTCATCTTCGATAATAACTACTTCAATGATAAGTACCAGGGTATCCCTATTGGTGGTTATAACAAACTCATTGATGGTTTGCTTGAAGGATTAGAGACGAAAACGAATGTTGATTTCTTTGAAAAGCGCTCTTATTGGGAGGGTATCGCTGAAAAGATAGTGTTCACAGGTAAGATAGATGAATTCTATAATTATCAGTTTGGAAAGCTCAATTATCGAACTGTTCGCTTTGAGACGGAAGTTATAGATAAGCCAAATTATCAAGGCAATGCGGTTGTGAACTATACCGAGCGTGAAGTTCCTTACACTCGTGTTATTGAGCACAAACACTTCGAGATGTTTGGTCAAGATGTGTATGAATGTCCAAAGACCGTCATCTCAAAAGAGTTTTCTACAGAGTGGAAGGATGGCATGGAGCCATACTATCCTGTGAACGACAAGCAAAATTCTGAGCTATATGCCAAGTATAAAGGACTGGCAGACAAGGAAGAGAATGTCATCTTCGGTGGTCGCCTTGCGGAATATAAATATTACGATATGGCTCCTATTATTGAGAAGGTGATGGAGCGGTTCTAAGGGAAATAGAATAGTATGTAAAATATGGATACACGAACAATCATTTTAAATTTTGTTTGTCCAGTATTAATGGTGTCGTTAGCCATATGTTTGGGAATTCAAAATTATTCTCTTGCAAAGCAAGATGAGTTAATAAACTCAATCAGAAGTTTATCGCTTCAAAACGATAGCCTTTTAAAAGAAAACAAGGCTCTGTGTAAAGAAAATATGCATCTTCATTCCATATATGAGCAACATATAAAACTTGATGTTACTGGTGTTTCCCATAAAGGTGGTGGAGTCGTAGTTAATAATAGCATGTGTAAGTGATATGATGCAACCATTTGAATTTTCTAATAATGCATTGAGCCTTATGTTCGCAGTGTTTTCCGTCATTGTAGGTATGGCTTATCCTTTGCTATTGCAAGCTATCCAGAAGATAGATGAACAGTATGGGAGTCCGAGAATTACAAAAATGTTGACTAGTGAACCATTGTTTAAGCGATTTCAATGGTTAATCGTAATATCCATAGCTTTCGCTTTTGTTTCGATATTTGTCTTGCAGATTATAGATGAATGTTATTGGTTAGTTATAGGTTGGGTCTTGATTCATGCCCTTGTATCGTTATCCTTACTTATTTCTACAATATCATTGGTTAGATTGATATTAATATATTATCATGCTGATGATTTGTTGGAGCATATTAATACATTACTGAATCATGGAAGAAGATAATGTTGTTTTACAAGAGTCCTATCTTTTGGAAATTTTCGATATAGCTAAATATGCAGCGTCAATTGAGGATGCAAAATCTTATCGCAAGGCAACAGATATGCTTGTTGATGGTATGTTTAGTTATGTTAGAAAACAAATGGACTTGAAAGAAACATATCAAAGGGGATTGGTATTTACAGAAACATATATAGAACTAATGAACCAGATATTTGGCATGATATGCAAACAAGAAGACAATTTCTTTGCTCATGATACCTGGCTGATAAGTGTTTGGTACAATCCAACTCATTATGTTCCTTTGTCGGAAGATTTTCTATCTTATATTTGGCGATATGTCTTAAATGTTATAGATGCTGATAAAGAAGATTGGTTTATGTCTTATTGGACTTATGCAGATCAATACTTTAGGTTTTACATCGAGGACAATGTGGAGATTCGTAATAATCCTCTATTCCAAAGGCAAAAGAATTTACTAAAACAGATGCATCTTGGTATTGGTGCATACATGCTGTATAAGCAGAAAAGTTCTTTGGTAAGGAAAATTTTGAATTTTACTCAGACCATGCCTGCCAGTTACAGTTTGCTAGACAACACATTTAGTCAGATTATTGATGATATGAGCCGAATATATGAATTGATGGAGCATCCTTTATTATTGACTAAAAAATATATGATGTCTGGTCTGATGAATGATGTGAATTCTGATTCTTATGTAGCAGGCAAATTCAATGCGTACTTTGCTCTTCTTATGGTCAGACTGAGTGAATTGAACTATAATGTTTCTTATTGTGAGCCTTATCAAATGCCGTATATTAAGGACGATTCCGATATAGCTACATTACAAGAGCAAATTAAGTATGTAAATATTCTGAAGCATTTCTTAAGTGATATTGAATTTCGAAAGGCATTGTCTAATGTAGGTTATTTTGAAAAGCAAAAGAATAGGGCTTTAGGAACTTTAGGCAGGTACTTGAGAGAACTAGAAACGAAGATAAAAAATATAGAAGAACATCCTCGAACAGACCAAGCGAAAGTCATCTTTATTAAGAAAAACTTAATACAAGAAATTCATTCTCAAAAATTGTATTTGCCAGTAAGAGAAGATTCTGCATTATCTGTAGATATAGCAGTCGATGGATATTATAGTGAGCAGACTTGGGAAATTTCTAAGGAAGATATAGCCCTGTATATGGATCGTCTTAGTGCTAACCTAGAAGAAGCGCTAATTTCCTATATGTTGATGCAAGAAAGTCAATTTTATAATAGCTTCTTCTTGTTGAACAAACCTGTGGCTACTTATACCATCAGATTTATAGATTTGATGTCGGCTTGGAGAAAACTAGGGATAGATAATAATTTTGTCATTCTGTCAATGGGTGTATATCTTGGCACGTATATAGATTTGTATGGGAAAGATGAACTTTTCGAATTCGAGAATGGTGAAGGCTCTTTTAATGAAGCAAAAATCATCAGTGTACGTTCTTCGATGCGCTGTTTTTTGATAATCCCGAAAGAATTACTTCCTTATGTCGTGCATACTAAGATTGAGGGTGGAATACATACAAATGGTGTTAAATGTATTGATGAAGCAAGTTGCTTGTATTCTAATGTGGATGACCTTGATGCAGATACAAATAGGATTCTTCATGTGAAGCGTAAAGTGAATATCGTCCATAAAAAAGTTTTCACAAAATATGTAATGCTGAAGGTTGAATATCGAACAGATAGTTCTACTTTTGATTTAGAAAAGATAGAAGATTTGAAGAAGTTCATAGCGACAAATAATAATATTTGATACACAGCAGGCAGATTGCCCTCGGCTTTTATTATAAGCTACTTTTCGGCTGTCGGCATGAAGCCTGCTGATTTTAAAAAAAAGAAAAAATAATTGATATGGAAAAGATATTAACGATAGTGATTCCCACGTACAATATGCAAGACTATCTTCGCAGATGTCTTGATTCCTTGCTTGTACCAGAGGAACAAATGAAGCACTTAGAAGTGCTAGTAGTGAATGATGGTAGCAAGGATAATTCTTCTGCCATTGCCCATGAGTATCAAGATAAGTATCCTGATACTTTTAGAGTAATTGATAAAGATAATGGTCATTATGGGTCTTGTGTAAATGCAGCTCTTAAGATTGCTACTGGTAAATATTTTAGATTAGTTGATGCAGATGACTGGGTCAATACTTTAGGGCTTATTAAGCTTATCGATTTACTTTCAGTACATAATGAAGATGCGGTTTTTACGAAGTTTTCACTACAGTATTTATATAAAAATAAGGTTAAGTTGTGTGATGTAAATGGAATAGAATGGAAAACTTACAACTTAAATAAAGAAATAATACCTTTAGCTTGTCTTGCTATGCACGGAATATCATTTCGTTTGGAGTTGTTAAAGGATATTCATTATATTCAGACAGAAGGAATTGCATATACTGACACCGAATTTGTATATTATCCATTATGTCAAGCAAAGAGCTTGGTTTGTTTGGATATAGAGCTATATCAGTATTTTATTGGACGTGGAGAACAGACAATGGCTAGAAAATCTATTGTTAAAAACTATGGACATTTTAAAAGGATATTTGATAATATTTGGGAATATAAACCTATTAGTCCAAATGTTAGCTATGATTATTTGCGAAATATATATTTGTCCAGAATTATGAGATATATGCTTGATATTCAAATAAAATATTCTAATGGTACTTTGGAACATAATGAACAGTTAAGAGGTGATTTGTTGTTATTGGAAAAATGTAATATTGCTGCTTATAATTTTTTGATTAAATCTAAGACTTTTTGTTTTAGGTATGTCAAAAATTGGTATAACAGAAATATGTTATCTGTTTTGCAGAATATTTTGTTTAAGCTATACCGCTTGTTTTGATATTTTGACTGCTGGTAGAACGAAATGTTAAATAAAAATATATTGGTTTATTGGTAATTATGTATATTTATATAGTAATATTGTTGTTGCTGTTTATCTTGGGATATGTAAATGTTTTAGGAAAAATAGCGTGCAAGGAGAAAAAAGTAGTTTTCTTTTGTACTATTGTTTTTTTTTGGATATTAAGTTTTATTAGATGGAAAACTGGTACAGATTGGGAATCTTATTATGATTGTTTTAAACTTAATATATCTTTGTCTGATTTTGAAGATCGTGGTTTTGAGCCATTTTATACTTATTTGAATTATTTTATAAAACAGTTGACTTCTGAATATTGGTTTTTTCTGATGATTTGTGGTCTCATAATATTTCCTTTAACAGGTGTAACTATTTTTCGTTTATCCCCCCTGCCATTTGTTTCACTATTAATGTATTTGTTACTAAGAAAGGCTGATATTTTTTTCGTTCGAGAAAGTATTGCTCTTGCTTTTTGTTTTTATGCAATTAGGTATATTGAAAGTCGAAAATTATGGATGTTTTTATTGTTTACATTTATAGGATTTCAATTTCATAATTCAGTTATTGCTTTTGTACCAGCTTATTTTATTTATCATTTCAATATTGATCTTAAGAAAAGTTTGATTATTTTAGGGACAATTACACTAGTAATGTTATTTGCTCAAAATGTCATTACATCCCATTTTGGCCAAATAGCAACTCTTTTGGGTGATAGCTTCTTAGATAAAACAGATAAATATATGGAAAGGGGATATGATTATGGTGGTGCAAGTTCAGTCTTTGAAGCTATGACAAGAGGTATATTAAACAGATGTATTTTGTTAGCAGTCTTTTTGTATTCGTATAAATTTCATTCTAAGGATCTACGTTACAAAGGATTATTGAATATGTATTTAGTTTCAATAGCATTTTTTGTTATATTGGCTCCTTTTAGTCTTACTTTAAACAGAATAGGTAATTCATATGAAATGTCAGCTATATTGTTAGTTGGATTTGTATTTAATAAAATTCCTCAACGTAACAGGGGGCTTTTTTATGTTCTTTTATTTATATATATTGCCATTCGGTTTGTTGCTGGAACGTTGTTTGGAGTATATAGTGAGGATTTCTTACCTTTTAAAACGATTTTTTAATTATGATAATTGCAGCAGATTTTAGTATGACTGGTTTATCTCATATCTATTTTAATACCGCATTTTTGAAAATATTGCGTAATATTTATGGGAAACCAATTGTTTTTTATGGTGAAGAACAGCATTTGAATTTAATTTCTAAATCATTTTTATATGGTGATTTAGTTTTGAAACCATTTCGAATGAAGTCCAGATTTGGATTGAGCATTTTGTTTCAAGATATTCTTTGTGTGCCAAAGATTTGTAAAATACTTTTATGTTTGAGCAATGATGATATTATGTTTGTACTTAATCGTTTGCCAATAACAATGTTGTGCTGTAATGTCTTAAATGTCTTTCTTAATCGACGAATTATTCATGTATTGCACGGTGAAACTGAATATTTAGTAAATCCTTTGATGATTGGAGGCACAAAGTATTATTATAAATTGTTTAAATTAGCATATAGGTTTTCTGGTCTTTGTATTTCCTATTTATTTTTAGGTGAATCCATTAAACGTAAAGTACTGGCAGAGAATGTGTCTTTTGGAAAAGCATCCCTATTGGTGATAGATCATCCTTATGATTATGATTTACCTGTATGCCTGTCAAAAAAGTTTGCGTTACCCAATATTGTTATAGGTATAATTGGCTCAGCCATGGTTAGAAAAAATAGCCATTATCTTTCAAACTTAGTACCTTTAATTTTAAATAAAAATATAATATTTAAAGTGACTGGAAAAGTTGAAGATAGTTTGGTCGCAGAATGTATTCGCAATAACATAGAATATAATAAAGAAAGATTGAGTAATGAGGAGTATGTTTATAATAATTTGTCAATGCATTATTCTTTGTGCTTTTATGATAGTAATGTTAATTTAGCATTAGCAAGTGGTAGTTTCTTTGATAGTATAAAGTATTGTAAACCAATATTAGCACTCAAAGGAAATCCTTATGTTGATTACTATTTTGAAAAATTAGGAGATATCGGCTTCCGTTTTAGTTCTGTCCAAGAGATGGCTAATTTTATAAACCAGCTTTCCTCTAATGAATTTTGTCATTATGAAGTGCAATATTTAAATCTAAAAAGAGCTCAGGAAGTTCTTTCTTTGGGTACGATTGCAAATTCTCTAAAATCTCAGTTGTAATTTTTATTATGAATCCGCAAAATAGAAAAGAAATGTTAATTTACAGAGCATGGTTACTTTTATATGCTCTACTTGGTGAATTATATAAGTTGTTAGTTAATTTTGGTATTTTAAGACCTCATAAATTGTCGATAACTAATGAGAATCATCCAAAAATAATAGTTTCTTTGACCTCTTATGGAAGAAGAGTTAATACAGTATATTATACTATTATTTCTCTACTTCGTCAAACATTATCTCCAGATATGGTAATATTGTGGTTGGATGATGAAAATTGGAGTGATGATAAACTTCCTAAAAGTTTAAAAAAATTATGTGGTTATGGATTGACAGTAAAATATTGCAAAGATATAAAATCGTATAAGAAGTTAATACCAGCATTACAGCAATATCCAGACGCATTGATTGTTACTTGTGATGACGATATATATTATAGAAGAAATATGGTTGAACGATTAGTTGTTGCTTATGAGGAAAATCCCACTAATATTTATGCACATAGAGCTCATCTGATTACCTTTGATAGCAAAGGAAAATTGAATAGCTATAATAATTGGCCTGAGGAAATTTCTAATGTACAAGGAAAACAGGTATTTCCTACTAGTGGAGGTGGAACTCTTTATACTAAAGAACTATTATACAAAGATATGTGTAATGAGGACTTGTTTTCTCTGTTGGCACCGAAAGCTGATGATGTTTGGAATTATTTTATGGGTCTATTGCAACATACTCCAAATGTTGTTTTGCCTTATAAAGGATACATTTATCTTCCTTTAGATGTCTTTTATCAATTTTTCCATCGTTCTTCAAATTTAGCATATTCAAATTATAATGAATGCATGAATGATGTCCAAATAAAGGCTATAATGGACTATTATCATTTGAAAAGTTCAGATTTACACTAAAATTATTATAAGATGAATGATTTTAAAGATATAAAAGTAGCAGTAGCCGGTAC
>ULXY01022447.1_pt1 | contig 12912 bp, 9 predicted proteins | sample 1961741 | NCBI WGS metagenome assembly ULXY01 (sample SAMEA4835851, study PRJEB28245) | human gut metagenome | biome: gut microbiome; material: fecal sample | place: Denmark | collected 2008
GGACTGCGCTATTGGTAAAGATGCTGTTACTATTAAAGTTGAAGAGTTGTCTACAATGCAAAACTTTGATGAGTTTATGAATGTGACTGAACCTACAATGACTGTTGGTACTCGTACTACTGGTACTCTTATGGCTTGGGGAACTGCTACTGCTGCTAATATGCAAATATTTGAACAAAACTTTTATAATCCTAGAGCATTTGGATTTATGGCTTTTGAAAATGTTTTTGATAATGATGCTCGTAATGAAGTTTGTGGATTTTTTAAATCTTATGCTTGGGGTCTTGAAGGAGAAATAGATGGAGTTAAAGGATTTGATGAAGATGGAAATAGTAATCTACGAATAGGGCTTCAGCTTGCTGCACGAGAAAGAATTGAAAAGAAAAAGACTGCTAAGACTTTTGCAGAATATCTTAATTATCTTGGTCAGCGTGCTTTATTTCCTGCTGAATCTTTTAGTAGTGCTAGTGAAAATATATTTAGTAGTGAAGCTCTTAATAAGTTTGAAGATAAACTTAGAGTTGATAATAGTTATAAGTTTTATACTGATGGTGAACTATTTGAAGATGGAACTAAAAAGATTTATTTTAAATCTAATGCTCGTATAAGAATTGAAAATCCTGATATGAAAACTTATGATTATATTCAAGGAGTTCCTAGACGTGGTAATGAAGACCCTCATGGTTGTATAAGAGTTTGGTTTGCCCCAGAATATGAAGAAACATATATTAATGATAGACTTGTAAGAAGTATTCTTCCCGGTACTTATGTTGCAGTTTATGACCCTGTTGGTATTGATAAAGATAAAAAAGAAATTACTGATAGACATTCTCATAATAGTATATTTGTTATTGAAATGCCTAGAGAACGTAATGGATTTAAACCTAAATTATGTGCTGCATATTATGGACGTACTGAAAGACTAGAAGAAGCTGATGAAAAGTTTTATCGACTATGTAAATGGTATAATTGTATTGGTACTGGACTTGTAGAAATAAATCGTGGTGAAACTGTTTCTAATTTTCGTAAATGGAAAGCTACTAAATATCTAGGTTATGAACCTTTATATGTTTGGGATTCTGCTGTTAAAGAAAAAGTTAGCACTAGTTATGGTTATAATATTGGTAGTGGTCCTAAGAAACTAGATGGTCTTCGACTTCTTAAAGAGTTCTTATATGAAGTTATTGGTAAGAATGAATTTGGAGAAGATATTTATGTTTTTGAAAGATTTCTTGATTATCAAACAATTCTTGAACTTAAAAAGTTTAATGCCGAAGGTAACTTTGACCGTATATCTAGTCTTATACTTTTAGGTATATATTGGAAGTCTATTGATATTAAAGGTAAGCGAGAACTTGCTAGTCGTAAGAAAGTTACAGAAGAGAATGATAAAACAGATATTTTTAATAGACAATGGTTTTAAGATTAAACAAATAAAGATATGTATAATTTTGGTAGACTTGATTTTCCTAATCAGCATGTTAGTTATGCTGAAAAACAAGAAGTTGATTGGTATGCTAAATGCTGTGATTATGTTATAGAAGCTGGTATTGCTTGTAAAGCTGATTTTAATGTAGAAGAAAAGTTTAATATACTTCTTGGTAATATTCCTAGAGAATATTATAGAAAAACTCTTAATCCTTATAATGAGAAAGATGAAAATCTAACTCGTTTTCCAGCTACTATGCGTAATTATGATATGATGAAAGGTATTATTAGAAGATATATTGGAGAATATATTAAGAATCCACATGATTTTATTGTTGGAGCTAATAATCCAGAAGTTGTATTTGCTAGAGATGCTGAACTTGGTAAACAAATTATGATGCTTGCAGAACAAGCTGTTGCTAAGAAAATACAAGAAAGTTATATGCAGTTTGTTAATGAAGGTAATAATCCTGAACAATTTAATCCTGAACAAGCTGTTGATATTGAAGCTTTTATTAAAGAATTTAATGAAAATTTTATTGATGATATTAGTGCACAAGGACAAGATTTAATTAATGTTATTGATGACCTTACTGATGCTTTTACTATATACGCTAGAGCTTATTTTGAATTTGTTGCTTTTGGAGCTTGTTATACATATAGAGATGTTGTAGGTAATCAATTAATTAAACGTGTTGTTAGTGTTAGAGATGCTTTTCCTGTTCCTAACGATAATATGTTTGTAGAAGATTATGATATGTTTGCTGAACGTCGTATGTTGACTAAACAACAAATTATAGATGAATTTTATGAATATCTTTCTGAAAAAGAACGTGAAGCTCTTGATACATATTATCAATATAGTGCTACTACTTCTAGTGATAAAGCACTTTTAAATTGGGATAAATATATGTATTATTTTGGTGATATATGTAGTAAATTTAATAAAGATGATTTGCAACATATTAAGAACACTAATATAATGGCTCGTGATGCTAATAATGGTTTATTTGAAGTTTGGCATACTGTTTGGAGAGGTGAAATAAAAGAAGGTATTCTTACATATAGTAATGGAGCATTTGTTACAACAAGAATTGTTGATGAAACTTATCAGCTTAACCCTGCTGGTGGTGATATTAGTATTGAATGGGTGTGGCGTCCACAAGTTTATGAGAGCGTTAGAATTGGTTCTCGTGCTACAAGTATATATCCTTATAAGGCTCGTCCTATTGCTTACAATAGGAATGGCAAACTTCCTTATAATGGTATTGCAGAACTTTTGCCGGGTTTTGGAAGATTTAGTGTTGTAGATACAGTTATTCCTTATCAAGTATTTCGTAATATAGTTTCTTATCATAGAGAAATGGCTATTGCTAAAAATAAGATGAATGTTCTTATGATTGCTAAGTCTCTTCTTGGTAAAAAACCTGCTGAAACTATATATCGTATGGCTGCTGATGGTGTACTTTATATTGATGATGAAGATGATGCTAATTTAGTTAAAGCACAAAATGTTCGTTATCTTGAAAGTCGTATGAATAATTATATTACTGAACTTGGGCAACTTATTCAAGAGATTGAACAGACTGCTAAAATGGAATGTGATATGACTCCACAACGTTATGGTGAGATTGCTAATAGTGCTGGTAAAGGAGTTACTGATGAAGCAGTTATTCGTGGAAGTATGGGTTCTGTTATTATTGAATTTATATTTGATAAAATGAGAGAACGAGATTATCAAGCTGAAATGGATTATACTAAACTTGCTTGGATTGATGGTCTTAATACTTCTTATAAAACTAAAGATGGCGATATTAGATATTTAAGTCTTGATGTTAATAGTCATATATTTGCTAACTATATTGTTACTTGTAAAACTTCTGTTAAAGAACGTGAGAAACTTGAACAATATAAACAACTTGCATTTAGTGCTGCTCAAAATGGTAATATGGATATGGCTAATGCTGCTATACGTGGAGATAATGTTGCTCAAATTAGTAAACTTATTGATAAGTATCAAAATATTCAACGTGAGCATGAACTTGATGTTGAACGTGTTTCTCAACAAACAGAACAACTTCGTCAAGAATTTGAACTTGCTAAGATTGATAGAAAAGCAGAACAAGATAGAGAAACAATTAGAGTTGAAAAATATCTTGATGGTCAGATTGAAGCTATGAAAGCAAATGCTAATATTATGAGTTTTGATAATGGTCTTAGTGATGCTGAAAAGAGTCAAGCTGAAGAACGTATGGAAAATGCTAGACTTAATCTTGAACGTAGTAAACTTAGTTTAGATGCTCAAAAGACTTCTGTTGAAGCACAACTTAAAGAAAAAGAATTAGCTGTTAAACTTAAAGAAAGTGATGATAGAGTCAAGATTGCAAAAACGAATAAAAATCGTTATGATAGTAAAAGTAAATAATCGGCTGTACTTCTAAATTTTGTTCATAATAGGGCTGGACTTGCTTGTGAAAGTAGGTTCAGCCCATTTTCATTTTTCTTTACATCACATGAGCCATTTTAAGCTCATTTTAAGCACTTTATTCATTTCGTGATAGATTAATCATTATGATAAAATTTGATTCATACATGGCTTCTCTGAAAGCGACAGGATAGGTTATCAGTAATAAATATCCTAGTTAGCAATAGTATGTTAGTCGGCAAATCGGCTTAAAGGTGAACATATTTTAACGATACAAGTAAAACTCATATTATTATTATAGTTTATATTTGTGATATAGTAATTAATTAAAAACAAAGAATTATGCCTAATTTTGATAGTTTTGGTTTTAATGGTGAAACATCTAATGGTGATGGAAAACCTACTGACGACATTACAGACCTTGATACAGGTAAAACAGGGCAGTTAGATGCTGATGGTAATTCTATTGATGATATTACTAATAATGGTAATGGAGATGGGAATAGCGATTCTAATATTAATAAAGATAACCAATCTTCATCCTCCACGGGGGGTAAGCCTAATGACAAAGCGAATGACGCTGATGCTGAACATGGTTTAGAAGAAGGTACTATTATCGAAGATGGAGATAATAAATATACTGTTGATAAAGACGGTAATCTTATTGACGATAAAGGTAATATCTTTAAAGCTAAAAATGAAGTTGCTGCTTATCTTAAAGAATTTGAAGTAGAAGATACTAAAGAAGAAAATACTATTGATGTTAAATCAATTCAAGAACTTGTAGGTGTTTCTGTTACTTCGGAAGATGGTAAAGCAGTTACTTTTGATAATACTCCTCAAGGAGTTGCAAGTTATATTCAATCCGTTATTGATTTAAAACGTGACGAATTTGCTCAAGCTGGTGTTAATAAGTTATTTGAAGATTATCCTATCGTTGGTGATTTTCTTAATTATTATGTTGCAAATGGTAATTCATTTGAAGGCTTTGGTGAACTTCGAGATAGAAGCGGTATTGAAGTAGATGAAAATAATGTAAGTCAACAAGAAGCTATTGTTCGTGAGGCGTTTAAGGAATTTAATCGTCGTGGTAATGTTGATAAGTATATTCAATATCTTAAAGATAGTAACGAACTTTTCAATGTTGCTAAAGAAGAACTTGAAGCTCTTCAGAAAGCTGATAACGAAATGCGTGAAGCTAATGCTAAAGAAGCTATGCGAGTTAAAGCAGAAGAAGAGAAACAACTTGTGGAATTTTGGAATGGAGTTAAAGAATGTATTGATAAACGACAAATTGCTGGTTATTGTATTCCTGAAACTGTTATTATTGAACGTAATGGAAAACAAATTTCTACTACTCCAGAAGATTTCTTCAATTATGTTTATCAAGTTGATGATAAAGGACTTTCTCGTTATGAAAATGATTTAATGAAGTTATCTCCTGCTGAAAGACGCGATGAAGAACTGCTTAAGGCTTGGCTTAAATATACAGGTAAAGGTTATGATAGTTTGATAGAAATGGCTGTTTCTGATAAAGAAGCTAAAAAGTTGAAACTTACTGCTAGTCAACGTAAAACTACAAAAGGAGCTATTAAAATAACTAAACCTGACAGTAAAAAAGACGTTCTGAAAAATGAGCGTTTTGGTTATTAACATAATAGTAAATTTGTAGATGAAAACATTACGCGTTATTGGACAAACTCGTTATGAAGATAGAGGTTATTCTAATGAAGAATCAATTGCTTATCTTCAGCTTCAAAAGCCAGAAGAAATTAATAGTTTTCTGACTTATAATTATGGTATGGATGATGACCGTTTTCCTTTAAGTTTTATTACTGAAGGTCAAGGTAGTCGTGGTATTAAAGATGTTGCTACTGTACAATGGACTTGGAAAACTATGGGTCGTATGAAGTTTACAGACTTTGTAACTTACTTTAATACTGCTGTTACTAAACCGGGTCAAAATGGTAGTGAATTTGAAGTTCATTTCTCTACTCATTGGTTTATTGAACAACATGGTCTTACTGCTCCCGATGGCGTTACTCAAGTTCGTATTCAGAAAGACTTAGGTGAATCTGCTTATGGTTATGCTTATCTTTTGAAACTTACTTCTCCCAATCCTGATGCTTATGTTGACTCTCAATGGTTAGCTAAAGGTATGTATTGGGCAATGAGTGCTCCTACTGTTTCTGAATCTTATTCTAAAGGTAACAGAAGCAATACTATGGGTCCTGCTGGAATGACTTCTCAACTTGAGTTTTATCGTTATTCTAAAGAAATAGCTGGTAATCTTGCTAATGTTGTTACTCAATATCAATTCCAAAATGATAATGGTGGTACTTCTAATCTTTGGATTAACGAAGAGATGCGACAGTTCAACTTGCACATGAGAGTAATGAACGAAGAACGTTTGTGGAAGTCTGAATATAATCGTTTACCTGATGGTACTATTCCTTTGAAAGACCATGATAATGGTAAACCTATTCCTCGTACTGCTGGTATGTTAGAAATTTGTCGTGAATCTAACTATGATACTTATGGTGAAGTTCTGACTCTTAATAAACTTGAACGTACAGTTGGTGATGTTCTTGACCGTGATACTCAAGATGGAGATAAGAAAGTTGTTCTTATGGGAGGTAAAGGATTTATTCGTGACTTTGAAATGGCTATCAGAACTGATGCTAAAGAAAACGGATTTATTACACCTCTTGGTGAAAAGATGATTCAAGATAATGGTGATGGTCTTTCTTATGGACGTTACTTTAATAAGTATAAAACTCCAGATGGATATATCATTACTGTTATTCATAATGCTTATTTCGATAAGGGTACTGATGCTGAAGCTGCTAAACAAAATGGTATGATTCATCCTACTACCGGTTTGCCTATTACTTCTCATCAAGCTGCTTTGATTGATATGAGTAATTATAAAGGTAATCAGAATGTTCGTATAGTACGTCAAAAAGGACAGGCTTATAAAGCTAAAGTTATCGAAGGTATGACTGATATTCCTGCTTGCTGGGGATTGCCTAATACTAATCATGCAGCTACTGAAATTGATATGGCTCGTTATGAAGTTAAAGGCTCTATTGGTTTGCAGGTAGATAACACTACTAAGATGTTCTTATTGAAATGTGTATTATAATCATTTAAAAGAAGCTATTTAAGATATGGATTTTAACAAAGTAAATGAAGCTAATAAAGCAGGAGAAAATACTCCTGCTGCTTCTAATATAAATACAGATAAACAGGTTATACCCCCCGTAGAGGATGGAGTAGATAAACAGCCTGCTAATACAGTAGGATTTAGAGATGAAAGTCTTGATGAACCTTATACTGAAAAACGAACTATTACTATTAATTTAGTTACTAATTATTCATTATATCGTAGAGTTAATGATAAAACATTACCTAAACGAATGGATAAGATTGGTAGTTGTGTTCGTAGTTCTCGTACTCTTTCTTCTAATAAAGGTGAGATTGAATCTTATTTTCCTGCTTTAATTGGTCTTGCTCCTAATAATGAAAACTTTATTTCACGGGTTAAGGCTTATCTTAATAATATTAGTGTTTCAGTTGATGAACTAGGTAAGACTTTTGATATTTCTTTCTTTTGGAATCGTAAACGAGATTATCTTCGTTTTAGAGCCGAAGAAGAAGCTATTGAAACTGCTTATATGAATAGTGACCGTAAAGGAGTTAAAGAACTTAGAGAAGCTCTTGAAGCTAAAATTACTAAGTTAAATCTTCTTGAAAGTGAAAAGTATAAATATGGTTATCCTATTGTTCTTGATGATTATCTAATTTATCGTCATTGTTTATTGTATAAAGATGTAGCTAAAGATATTGCTCTTATTAATTCTGACCCATCTATTAGATTTTATTTTAAAGATGACCAAAGAGAAGCTGAGCGTCTTGCTAAACATCGTCAGGAAATTAATTCTGCTAAAGGCAATTATGTTAAACTTCTCACGAATAGTGATTTGTTTGATGCTGTATTTATTCAATACTGTGTTGCCAATAATATTAATATTCCTAACGGTATGGCTATGGATACTGTCGATAAACAAACTCATCTTGATAAATTTAGTACAAACGAACCTGCTAAGTTTAATAAACTTTGCAATGATAAAGATATTACTATTAAATCTTTAATTGAGGTTCTTATTTCTCGTGGAGAATTTATCAGAGCAATTCATAATCAAAATATTACTACTCCTGATGGTGAGTTCATTGGTGCTAATGTTAAGGAAGCTGTTACATGGTTTAAAAATCCTACTAATAGTGCTCTTGTTAGTGCTTATAAAAATAAACTTAAAAACATTTGATTATGAACATTGGGGAGATGCACGTGACGTTCAGAGAACTGGCACAACAGATGGGTATGCAGACCGTTCGTGCTATTCTCATGGAAGATATAGATATTTGTCTTAATGCTGCTATAATTGAAAAAGCTAGAAATGTAATAGTAGAAAACGTTGGACCTGTTCCTTATAATGATAAGGTTGCTCGACAAAATGCTTCTATTAGTCCTGTTAATGCTCTTAGAACTTTATACACAGCGGGTACTGTTAACGGCGGAGATATTACAGGTGGTGGAACAGAAGTTGACCCTTATAAAATTAACATTGATAGCGACGGAATAATGCTATATACAGGCTTTCAAGTTAGTTATAACGGCAAGACAATTTATGATTGCAGAATTATTGAAGCTGAAGATTTAGGTCAAACGCTAAGAGATTTCTGTAATCGTGCTGCGAAAGATGCTCCGATAGTTACTATATTTGGAGATAAATCTGGTATCAATGTTGATATATATACTGGACGTAATAATACAGTTAAACCTCAATTAGTTAAATATCTTTATATCAAAGAACCTGCTAAAGTTAAATTTGATGAAGATAGAGAAGAAGATTGGGTTAATTGTGATTTACCTCCTTATTTACATATGGAAATAGTTATGCGTGCAGTACAGATTTATCTTGCTAGTATTGGTGCTACTTCTAATGGAGCTGATAAACAAAGTTAAACTCTAAATTAAATTAAAAATGAGACAGTTTTTGTTAGCGGGCAATGTCGCTTATGGAGCAAGTTTGCCTCTTGCTGCTGGAGCGGTTGCTTTTACTTATCTTGCTAATGGCAAGGAAACGATTGACGCTGACGGTACTAAGATTACCGATAAGTTTTACATTAATCTTGGTCGTGAAGCAAATGGTCCAGTAGTTCTTCCAGCTTATAAGAAACATCTTACTTTTGTTAAAGGTGCTTATCAAGCTGCTACTACTTTTTCTGCTAATCTTACTATCGGAGATGTAAATGCTTATTCTGATTATTCTATTATGATTGTGAAAAAAGGGTTAAAGTTCAATGAACGTAATCGTTGGACTGCTACCATTCATACTGGTCTTAATCCTACTGCTAATGATGTAGCAAAGAAATTAGCTAACCAAATTAATAATAATACTGTTGGACATGGTATTAAAGCATCTGTTGCTGATGCTAAAATCACTCTAACTGCTGAGTCTAAAGGTATTGATTATGAAATTCTTGGAGCTGATGAATTAATGGGTATAGCTGTTGAAGTTACAGCTCACGGTTTACCTGCTTATGGCGACGCTGCTTATATTACTGATTTAGCTAATAAAGCTGCTGCTGATGCAGGTATCGAATATACTTACCGTGATACTTATACTGAACTGTATCCTGCATATCCTATTAATCCTTTGAAACAACCTGATAGTGCAGATGCTGGATATACTATCTTTACTCTTCGTTTTGCTGTTCCGCGTGAAATGAAAACTAGAGATGAAGTTGTTCATCAGATTGTACAAATAGCATTCCCTACTGGAGCTGCTGCTATTACAACTGTTGAAACTATCCTTAAAGCTATTGCTACTGAAGAAAAAGCATAACCTATTACCCGACTCGATTAGGTAAATATTAGGTAATATTAATCGAATAGGGGCTATTGGTATTAGCATTAGTGTTGATACTGATAGTCCCTATTCTTGTATCTATAAAAATGGAATTAATTCAAAATGCCTTTGAACAAGGTCTTATTCCCGGTATTGTTATTGTTATTTATCTTATAATTAATAAGATAATTGATAATAACAAAAGAAATCCTTTAGATGATATTGCCAAACTTCTTAACATAGTTACTAGAGATATTATTGAAAAAGATAGAGAAAAATCTAAAGCTGTTATTTCTATTACTATGGTTAATGCAGCTTCGGAATGTGCAAAGTTTGTTGCTTCAACTATTATTACTAATAACGTTGATGCTAATCGTGACCAAATTGAATATAATGCTAGACACTTAGTTAACAGTGTTTATTATGATGCTTATTCTAAATTAAATATGTATCGTGGAGATGAAGATTATCTTAGTCATTATATGAAAGATGAATGGAAAGAAGATGTTTATGGTGATATTATTAATATAATATATAATAAACATCTTGATTCTAATCAACGTATATTAGCATTTAATAAACGTATTGATATTAGAGTTAATGATTATACTGCATATATTATTAATAAGGCTTTTAAATAAGATGATATTATGATAGGTGGTTATATTAATAATCCAAAACAGCTATCTAAAGAGATGCAATTGCGTATTGCAGCTATGGCTGAAAAACAAGCGAGAATAGCAGAATTAGGCTTTCCATTGGACGAAAAAAATTGGTGCAAGTTAACACAAGGACAAATTTTAATTCAAGCTCTAGAAGCCTTAGAATTGCTTTCTGACGAAGAACAAAAATCAATTATTAATTCATATAATAACTTGATGGTAGAATGAGTGAACAAATAGATGATAATTATGTTAATGGTGTCTATGTAAAAGCTGATGGAACTGAACAAGTTGAAATTAATCCTCAATATGTTTATATGACTGTTCCTAGCAAATATGTTTGTGTTTATCACAAACTATTAGTTCTTATGGCACAATATGGTGTTGATATGCTTAATGATTGTTCTGCTACTTGTAAAGGTAATAATAAAAATATTGTTACTTGTTGGAATATGTTTCAATCTGCTATGGCAGCATATCAACTTGGTCAAGATAAACTTGCTGAAACTCTTCTTAAATATATTAAAGGTCAACTTAATATTATTTATGAAGGTAATGAACAAGTTCAGTATAGTGGTTCTATTACACTTCCTGTTGATGAAGAGGGTAAAATTCATGCAATAGTTAGTTGTGGAGATGCTCCTAAATTTTATGTTGACCCTGAAACTGGTAAACTTTGGGAGAAGAAAGAAGAAGGTAAAGAATATAATGAAACTTATAGTCTTAGTGATGTTGATTATGATAATGAATAATGTGAATGTGTTCCATCCTCTACGGGGGGTCTACACTATGAATTTAGTAAACCTAGAGAACGTATGAAAACAATAGAAGAAGAACTTGGTAAAGTTAGTCTTACTTGTAATGGTCAATGGAATGATAGACCTTATGAAAGACTATGTATAGTTCATGACGGTTTCTATGCTAGCTATATATCTCGTAAAGCTGTTCCTGCTGGTATTCCTTTATCTAATGAAGAGTATTGGCAGCCTATTGCTAAACTTCGAGAAGATTTAGTTATTGATTATGAAACTTTCAAGAAAGAAATACTAGAACTTATTGCTGTTGTTCAAAGAGGTCTTAAAGCTGCTAGAATTGTAGTATCTACAATGGAAGATAGAGATGCTCTTACTTGGGAACAGATTGGAGTAGGTTGTGAAGTTTATGTTATTGAAACTAAAAAGAGTTATATTCTTGACGAAATAACTCCTGTTACTAATGCAAAGAAATGGCATCTTGAAGCTGATTCTGAAATTGGTTCTAAATTTGTAGAATCATTTAGTGGTATGTTTCCAAGAGCAATTGCAGAACGTGCTGTTGCTGATGAATTTGGTATTAATATACAAGATAATTATCTTCGTCGTAACGTAGTAGTTAATTATATGGCACAAGTACTTAAACAGTATTTTGAAGATAATGCTGTTCAAATACTTGAAGGTCAGATTACTCCTGAAATGCTTAGTGAATCTGTTAAACAAATGTTTACTGCTTCACAGATTACTAATGCGGCAGATGAAGAAGATTTAACTGTTGTTGATAATCTTCTTAAATTTGCAGATAAAGACTATAATACAAATGATTATAGTGGAAAGGCTCGTAAATATCTTCGTAAGAATATGATTAGTGGTGTTAATACTCTTACTCAAGATATGATTAACGAGCCTAATACTATTTATATACTTCAATATGATTATTGTTTAGCTGGACAAACTATTGAACTTCCAGATAATAGTATTATTCTTTGGAGAGGTGGTAGAATGTATGATGGTGCAGTTAAATTAAATCAATGTAGACTTCTTAGTAATTATCGTCAAGAAGATATGTTTGATAAAGAATCTATATCTCTTGATGGAAATTGGGCTGTTGGTCAAATACTTTATCATCCTCTTGATTTAGGTGAAGATAATAAACAAGTTGAAATTGTTGGTTGGGGTGGAGCTTATACTAATGATTTTTATTGGTTTTGGGATGGTGAAAAATGGGTAAGTATGGGTTTTGATTTATCTGTATATCTTACTCGTGCTGAATTTGAAGCTTTCTTAGAGAAGTTAAGAGAAGAAATGGAAAAGTTCTATGCTTGGCTTCTTGAAGAACTTAGAAAGATTAATGAACATCTTGAACTTCATGACCAACAGATAAGTAATCTTCAACAAGAAGTTTCTAATATTAATACTAGAATAGATAATCTTATTACTGAATATAACGCTAAATTTACTGATATTTATAATAAGATTGGAGATTTAAATAGTAATATTGAAGGTAGTATTACCAATCTTGAGCAATATATTAATAATAAGATTGAAGAAATTCTTAATAAGATAGAACAAGAGGGTGGTAATGTAAGTAATGAGTATAAACAGTATTTTGAAAGTAATTATGTATCAATGTTTAAAAATAAGATTAGACCTGGTACTAATATTACTTTTGTTGAAAATGATGATGGTACCATTACTATTAATGCTGCCGGTGGAGGTTCTGGCGGCGG